>JGI24118J20152_100019_pt1 | contig 26533 bp, 28 predicted proteins | sample Subbioug_CSW11AC_FD_20152 | JGI IMG/M metagenome (IMG submission 20152)
AGGGCCACCCAGGCGCGTTTGGCACGCGGGGAGCGCTTTACGGAGCTCCTCAAGCAGGGAGAAAATGTCCCCATGCCTATCGAAGAGCAGGTGGTTAGCATCTACCTCGGCGTGCACGGACATTTAGACAGTGTTGAAGTTAAGCGAGTAGTTGGTTTTGCAGGGGAATTTTTGCGTGTCATGCGAGACAAGCATAGCCGCATTCTCTCTACTATTAGAGAAGAAAAAGCCCTCAGCCCAGAGACCAGCAAAGCTCTCGATGAGGCCATAGCCGAGTTTAAGCGCTTGTTTTCTTAAAGAGGGGGTGAGGTATAGTGGCCACCTTGCGCGATATTCGCCGCAGAATTCGTAGCGTAAAAAACACGCAACAGATAACACGTGCCATGAAGATGGTCTCGGCTGCTAAGCTCCGCCGGGCCCAATCTGCTCTTATCTCAGCTCGCCCCTACGCGCTCGCCATGCAGGAGGTGCTGCGCCGTGTCGCAGCGCGAACAGATGAAAACCTGCATCCATTCTTAGTTAAACGAGAAGGAAAGCGTCGCGCCTACTTGGTGGTGACGGCAGACCGGGGCTTGTGCAGTGGCTTTAACGCCAACCTTATTCGCAAAGCCGTGAAGGTAATGCAGGAGAATGGCGACGAGCTACCGATGATCTTTGCCGTGGGACGCAAGGGACGCGATTACTTTAAGAGGCGCAAGTATCCTCTAGTGGGCGACTTTACGGGGCTTGGCGATAACATTTCCTTTAAGCAAGCCCAGGGCATAGGCGAGACGGTGCGCGACCTCTACCTTGCCAACCTCGTCGACGAAGTCTGGTTAGTATACCCCCACTTTATCAATCCCTTAGTACAGCGGCAGGAGGCCCTGCAGATTCTACCGGTAGTGGGTTCTCGTTCGCCAAGGGAAAAGGTTGAGGCAGAGTACCTTTTTGAGCCGAGTTCAGATGAGGTGCTCGAGCATCTGCTCCCGCGCCATATCAATACCCTGATCTATCGCACACTGCTCGAGGCGAAAGCCGGTGAGCATGGCGCTCGCATGACAGCCATGGATGCGGCTACTAATAATGCGGACGACATGATAAAGAGATTAACCCTTAAATACAACCGTGCACGGCAAGCCAGTATTACCCGGGAAATCTCGGAGCTGGTAGCCGGTGCAGAAGCGCTCAAGTAAGGAGGCCTCGCTGTGAACAAGGGAAATATCACACAAGTAATGGGCCCGGTCATCGACGTCAAGTTTTCTCCGGGCAATTTGCCAAACATTCTTAATGCCCTCACGGTGAGTAGCGTCAACCCCGCCGGGCAAGAGAGCATCCTAGTTGTAGAAGTAATGCACCATGTCGGTGACAACGTGGCCCGCTGCGTGGCCATGGCTTCTACCGATGGTTTAGTGAGAGGCATGGAGGTCGTTGACACAGGCAAGTCCATCGCCGTCCCGGTGGGACCGCAGACCTTAGGCCGTCTCTTTAACGTTCTTGGCGAACCCATCGATGGCAAGGGAGCACTAGTTGCGCCCCCTAAGCACCCCATCCACAGGTCGGCACCTCTCCTCGAGGAGCTCAGCCCTGCGGAAGAAATACTGGAGACAGGCATCAAGGTTATCGACCTCTTGTGCCCCTACTCTAAGGGCGGTAAGATCGGCCTCTTCGGTGGGGCAGGCGTCGGTAAGACTGTTGCCATTCAAGAGCTTATCCACAATATCGCTATTGAGCATGGCGGTTACTCTGTGTTCGCCGGGGTCGGAGAGCGCACGCGCGAAGGCAATGACCTTTATCTTGAAATGACAGAGTCAGGCGTTCTCAATAAGACGGCGCTCGTCTTCGGGCAGATGAACGAGCCGCCCGGCGCGAGAATGCGCGTTGGCTTGACCGGACTCACCATGGCAGAGTACTTCCGTGACGAAGAGGGGCGCGATGTGCTACTCTTCATCGATAATATCTTCCGCTTTGTCCAAGCAGGTGCAGANGTNTCGACGCTTCTTGGCAGAATGCCNTCGGCAGTAGGGTATCAGCCGACGCTAGCTACCGATGTGGGTCAATTGCAGGAGCGCATTACGTCAACGAAGAAGGGAAGTATCACCTCCGTGCAGGCCATCTATGTGCCCGCGGATGATCTTACAGACCCTGCTCCGGCGACAACTTTCGCCCATCTTGACGCCACAACCGTTTTGTCGCGCTCCATCTCCGAGCTAGGCATCTACCCGGCCGTAGATCCCCTAGAGTCCACCTCGCGCATTCTCGATCCTCGCGTTCTAGGTCAGGAGCACTATGACGTAGCACGCGGCGTTCAGGCCGTGTTGCAGCGCTACAAAGAACTGCAGGATGTCATCGCCATTCTTGGCATGGATGAACTCAGCGAAGAGGACAAACTTGTAGTCGCCCGCGCGCGCAAAATCCAGCGCTTCCTCAGTCAGCCAATGTTTGTGGCCGAAGTCTTTACCGGTCTCTCTGGCGAGTATGTGCCAGTGCGCGAAACAGTGCGTGGCTTTGCCGAAATTCTCGCAGGCAAGCATGACGCCTTGCCCGAAGACGCTTTCCTGATGGTGGGCGCTATTGAGCAAGCCATGGCGAAAGGGCAACGCATTCTCGCGGAAAGCGGCGAGCGCTAATGGGGACGATGTGGGTGGAGGTAGTAACCCCGGAGCGCAAAGTGGTGGGCCGGGAGTGCACCATGGTCAGTGTACGCGCCCTCGATGGCGAAATTGGTATCTTGCCCGGGCACATCCCCCTTGTCACCGTAATCGTACCAGGCGTATTGCGCATCAAAGACGAGCAGGGTGAGCAAAGAATAGCCCTGAGCGCAGGTTTTCTGGAAGTCGGCGCCGATCACAAGGTTATTATTCTCGCTGAAACGGCAGAGCTCTCTAGCGAAATTGATGTGGAGCGCGCTCGCCGCGCCAAGACACGCGCCGAGGAGCGCTTGGCACAGAAGGGCAACCCCGAGATCGACTTTGTGCGCAATGAAATGGCCTTGCGTAAAGCCATAGCCCGTATAAGGGCGGTTGACAGAGACGAGTGAGCGATAAAATTGAGCGCGAGGCTCTCTCGAAGTATGGACGGCGTTGTGAACTGAAGCGCACCCTGCTACGAGAGGGCCACGGCGCTACTCCGGTTCTCAGACGTAAAGAGCGCAATGCCCACTTAGGCCAGCTCTTAGAGCGGGTGGCTTGGGTCTTAACGCTGCCACAGCTAGAGACCAATGTGGTAAGTGCTGACTTCGGCGCCTTACTTGACCCTCGGCAAATTGAGAAACTACTAGTTCGCGCAGACCACCTAAGTCGTGCCATGGCCTATGTGCAAGCTGCTGTAAAACGCGGCGTGCAGTTCTCCGTGGTTAGCTCGCCAGATTTTACGGGTGATGTGGTGCTAGTTCTCCTACGCCACGCTTAGGGGCCCGTAAGTGAGATTTATGGTATAAAGCCCTCCCAGAAGGCCAATAATCATGGTCAAAGGGAGGGAGTATTCATGCGAAAATTTGTAACTGGTATTATGGTTGTAGGTCTCATGTTTTTTGGGGGCAACATGGCGCTGCGTTTGGGTGGCGAGGGCCCACAATGGAGTCCATTGGAACGGGCTTTCGCCGCATCTCAGGCGACCTTGCTCGAGGTGAGCATGAACGGCTGGGCGAGCATCCCGATTAGTAAGCAGAGTGTGGAGCAACTGCAAGACATGCTTCGCCACGCCTCGCAAGCGGCCTTCGGGCTAGTGCCGACAGATATAAAGTATTGGGAAGACATGGGCGCCAGACAGGCGCACGCCACCTTCATCACGGACATCTACTCTATAGAAACAAATTCTCAATCGCTCATGAACAACGGGCGGCAGGAGACCTACCTCGTACTAACTATGACGACTACAGTGCCGAGCCACTCCATCGCGAAAATGGAGGCAACTCTGCGCACTTTTTTTCTGGCGGTAGGTGTTCGTCCTACGGTCACAACTTGCTTCGTAGGGGTGCTGAGAGGCAAGCTCACGCCGAGTGAGGTCGCCCTCATGGTGGGGCAAGTTCTCACTGCGCTGCATGCAGAAACGCAAGAATTTTACACAGATGGAACAAGCGTCAATGTTGTCGGCTTCAGCCGCTACTTGCCACCGGGCGTGAACATCGCCGGCAGGCACACGAATTTATCGTTGATGATGCGTTTCGATCCAGAAAATAACAAAACGCGAATCTGGTTGGCCTCACCAAACTTAAGTCTTTCCATCTAGACAGCTCCGGCAATTTGGGCATAATATAGCTGTCGCAATAAGTCAGCGAGGAGGTAATATTGTGGCAACTATGTTAGTGCGCGGAGGGGTGCCCTTAAATGGAAAAATAGCTGTCAGCGGGGCAAAAAATGCGGTGTTGCCTCTCTTGGCGGCCGCGTTAATGGCCAATGACGGTAAAACCAAGCTTGAGTCGGTGCCAAGGCTCAACGATGTTTCCACCATGTTGGAGGTAATCTCCCACTTGGGTGGAACCATCAATTCGTTTGGCGAAGAGATTGAGATTGATTGCCAAAACCTAAATGGCAATGACGCCCCCTACAACCTCATCAGTCAAATGAGGGCGTCTGTGCTCATTATGGGTCCCCTTTTGGGGCGCCTAGGCAAGGCTAAGGTATCACTGCCAGGCGGCTGCGCTATTGGTACGCGCCCCATCGACCTACACCTCAAAGGCTTCTCATTGCTCGGGGCTGATATCGTAGTTGGGCATGGCTTTGTCGAGGCTACCGCCAAGACTCTTATCGGCAACACTATTTACTTGGACTACCCTAGTGTGGGCGCCACAGAGAATATTATGATGGCCGCTTGCTTTGCGGACGGAGTATCATTTATTCAAAATGCGGCCGAGGAGCCAGAGATTGTTGATTTGGCTTGCTTCATTAATTGCCTGGGGGGCCGTGTTGATGGGGCAGGTACGGACACCATTGTGATACACGGCCGTAAAACCTTCCGTGGCCCGCATTACCGGGTCATACCTGATCGGATCGAGGCTGGCACCTACATGATGGCGGCGGCCATCACCGGCGGGGAACTGTTGGTAGAAAATGTTATTCCAGAGCATGTGGTCAGCGTGACTGCCAAGCTGCGTGAAGCGGGGGTGCAGATCGATATTCTCGGTGATAGTGTGCGTGTTTCTGGCACTTCGCATATTGCGCCGGTGGACGTAAAAACTTTACCCTATCCCGGTTTCCCTACCGATATGCAGCCCCAGATGATGGCGCTCTTGTGCCGGGGACAGGGGACTAGCATGATTACCGAGACAGTATTCGAAAACAGGTTCATGCATGTACCTGAGCTGCGCCGCATGGGGGCGCATATTCGCACTGAGGGACGCAATGCCATTATCAAGGGTGTCCCGAATCTCTCTGGTGCACCTGTAGCTGCCTCAGACTTGCGCGCGGGCGCGGCCTTAATTCTGGCCGGGTTATCCGCACAGGGTGTCACGGAAATTAGCGGCGTGTCCCATATCGAGCGAGGGTATGGCGACATTGTCGGCAAGTTGCAACAAGTTGGCGCCGACATCTGCAAAAAGGACTGATCTACGCATTTTTCTTCTAATTACCTGGGCTCGGCATATAGTTACTATGTCGAGGAGGGTAACGGATGCGCGTCTTGCTACGGTATGGTGTGTTTTTGGCAATTATACTCGTTGTCATGCCAAGCATAATAGTCGCAGTGTGGGGGTGGTGGCAGCCACCCCCACCTCCTTTGGACAGCCCCTTCATGGTAAATATTTACTCAACAAGAACAGGGCAGGTCGTCTCGCTACCGCTAGAAGAATATGTAGCTGGAGTAGTCGCCGCAGAAATGCCGGCACTCTTTGCTCCTGCCGCCTTAGAGGCACAAGCCATTGCCGCGAGAACTTATGTGGTTCGTCGCGCCAGGCAGCTAGGTGGTGGCGGCTGTTCTCGCCACCAAGAGGCCGATGTCTGTGATGACCCGGCTCACTGCCAAGCCTACTTATCCGAGCAGGCCCTGCAACTAAAGTGGGGAATGATGGATTTTGGCAGCAACCTAGCTAAGATTCAAGCTGCCGTTAGAAACACGGCGGGCAAGATAATCACCTACCGGGGCCGCCCTATCGACCCCATCTATCACTCGACTTGTGGAGGCAGAACAGAGTATGCCGAAAACGTGTGGAGCAACAGCTATCCTTACCTGAGTGGGCGCGAATGCGCTTTCTGTACCCACTCCAACCGTTTCACAGAAGAACGCCGCTTTGCAAGTCTTGACTTTATTGCCCTACTTAGGCAGGAAGACGCTGCCCTAGTCCTCGCAACACGCGATCTAGCCCGCCGACCACCGCCCATCCAAATCCTGCGGCGTAGTGCTAGCGGGCGTGTCCAGGAGTTAAGGGTCGGCAATCGACAGTTCTCTGGTACTACGCTGCGCAGGCTTTTGGGTTTGCGCTCCACCAACTTTACCGTCAGCGCCAGTCAAAATGAGGTCACTATTGTGACACGCGGACATGGGCATGGTGTGGGTATGTGTCAGTGGGGAGCCGACGGCTTAGCACGTGCAGGAAAGGATCATACTTACATACTTAAGTTCTACTATGGTGAAGTCAGTATAGTTTCCCTTGCGGGCAGGTAGTACCACTAAAGCCCTATCTGCTGGTATAAAATAGATATAACTTGTCAACACTTCACTCAAGAGGTGAAGACTAAATGATCTTACGTATTAAAGCTCTCGTAAATCGCTTGCGCCTAAAGGGCGTTCTCCTGTGGCACCGACTGAAGTTCAGCCTGCCCCCCGGTCGAGTGGTACGATTATTTCGCAGCAGGCGTTTTCTTATGGCCAGCTACTTGTTGGTCGTGGTTCTCCTGGCTGGCGTGTGGTGGTGGAATAGCCCCTACCGCCTATGGGGAACGCGGGTATCGGAGCCGCCTGGCACTTTGGAACCCATTACTACCCCCCCTGAAGATCCTCCAGAGGAGCCGCCTGTCATCACAGTGCCACCCCTAGTAGTCACAGCCGACCCGGTCGTTACCTCTCCGCCGGGAGCCAGCACCCCCCCGCCAGAGGTAGCTGCCGAGCCGGTCGCGGCGGTAGTCACCCGCATCGAGCAGCTGACTAAGCCCATCGCCGGGCCCATCATCGCTCCCTATGGCTTTCAGTGGTCCGCTACGTTTCAAGCCTTTCAGTACCACCATGGAGTTGGCATCGAGGCCACGATCGGTACGCCAGTAGTGGCCGCGCATGGCGGACGTGTGGTAAGTATCGGGCAACAAGACCCCGCCTGGGGTACCAAAGTCACCATTGATCATGGTAGTGGCTGGCAGACAGTCTATGCCAACCTCAGGCGCGTTACGGTACGGGTTGACCAAGTCGTTACTACAGGGCAAGAGCTTGGGCAGCTAGACACGAATCCAGCCGCTAAAGGTGCCGAGGCGACTCAGCTTTACTTCGCTCTCTATAAAGAGGGTGAGTCAGTGGACCCAACCTACATGTTCCGGTAACCAGTGGTTTGAGACGGAGCGTGCGACACCCTAACCCATCCGCCCCGTGATGTAGGCTTCGCTGCGCGGGTCCTGTGGGTGAACAAAGAGCTCTTTTGTCGCCCCGAATTCAATAAGTTCGCCATTTAAGACAAAGGCCGCCTGCTGGGACACCCGGGCGGCCTGCTGCATGTTGTGGGTGACAATGATAATAGTGTACTCGCGGCCTAGCTCCGCAATCAATTCTTCCACATGCATAGTGCTGATCGGGTCGAGCGAAGCACATGGCTCGTCCATTAGGAACACCTCCGGATTCACCGCTAAGGCGCGCGCAATACATAGGCGTTGTTGCTGGCCACCCGAAAGCGAGGTACCGAGCATGTGCAATCTATCCTTGACTTCATTCCACAGAGAGGCCTTCTGTAGGCAGGCCTGCACCTGTAGAGCGAGAGACGCCGGGGAGGCCAGGCCGTGCAGGCGTATGCCCACAGCCACGTTTTCAAAAATGGACAAATGAGGAAAGGGATTCGGCTTCTGAAATATCATGCCGATGCGGCGGCGTAGCTCCACCGGGTCAGTCTGCTTAGCGTAAACATTCTCTGTGCCGAGTAAAATTTGACCCGAGACGCTCGCTCCCGAGTAAAGATCATGTAAGCGATTGATGCTACGCAAAAGAGTTGTCTTGCCGCAGCCAGACGGGCCGATGAGAGCGGTAACTTCTGCGGCACGTGCCGTCAAGGACACGCGACGAAGTACCTGTTGTCGGCCAAAGCTGACGGACAAATCTGCTATACTGACAGCTTGTGCCATGCTACACGCCCCTCCTTCTGTTTACGACACTAACAACAGCCTGGGATACGATATTCAAGACCAGCACGATAGTCACCAAGGCCAGGGCGGCACCCCAGGCCTGCGACTGCCAATCCGGAAAGGGCGAAATCCCATAGGTATAGATGAGTACAGGCAGAGAGGCCGCGGGCTGTGTCAAGTTCTCAAGCCAAAAGCGACTGGTTAGAGCGGTTAGTAGTACAGGTGCGGTTTGGCCAGCCGCCAAGGCCACGGCGAGCATAATGCCCACGGTCAGGCCGCCCGCGGCGGTGGGCAAAATGAGCATGCGCACAGTCTGTTGCTTAGTTGCCCCCAGCGCATAAGAAGCTTCTCGCCAGCTAGACGAAACAGTGGCCAGTATCGTCTCTGAGGACAGCGTAATGAGGGGGGTCATCATTACCCCCAGCGCAATACCGCCAGCTAGGGCGGAGTAAGTTCTCGTCGGTAAAACCAACAGGGTGAAAACGAAGAGCCCAATAATGAGTGAGGGCACCCCCGTGAGTACACGACAGGCAAAACGTGTAGCGGAGGCGAGCTTGCTGTGAGGGTGTTGATCAAGAAAAATAGCCGCCGTAACACCCCACGGCACAGCCAGCAAGGTGCCAATGCCAATCATGATGGCGCTGCCGATTAAGGCATTGCCGATGCCACCTCCTGGCTGACCGACGGGAGTAGGCAAGCTCGTCAAAAAGGTCCAGTTTATGGCGCCTAATCCCCGTCGGGCGATGAAGTACAAAATGAGTCCAAGTATTAACGTGGCGGCAAGAGCAAAGAGGCTACTGATAACTTCTGCTGCCCGTCCATCAACTCTGCGTCTGTGATTACTTGGCATGAAGGGCGCCTCCTTGTGCACTTTTGACGGACGTCGGGCGATACACTAGCCAGACCGCAGCCAAATTTACGAGGGAGGTGGTAATAAAAAGCCAGAGACCTAGCAAGAGGAGCGAAGATAGTTGTAGGTCGAAGGCCTCGGGAAACTCGTTGACGATGAGCGAGGCCGCCGTTTGGGCGGGCGCTAGTAGGGATACCGGCAGGCGATTAGCGTTGCCTATGACCATGGTCACAGCCATGGCCTCGCCGATGGCCCGTCCCAAGCCAAGGAGCAGAGCGCCGATAATTCCAGCTTTGCTGTTTGGCAGCACGACCCGCGTTATCATCTCCCAGCGCGTAGCGCCGAGCGCAAAAAGAGCCTCGCGCAGATCGAGCGGCACTCCACGCATCACCTCCCGCGTTAAGGCGGTGATGGTGGGCAGAATCATTATCGCTAGCAGGAGGCCCGTTGTTAAAACCCCGACTCCCAGCGAAGGACCACGAAAGAGGGGCAAGAATCCGAAGTGCTGCTCGAGGAAGGCTCCCGGGCCCGTCCTTATCCACGGGGCCAGGACAAAAAGTCCCCATAGTCCATATACCACGCTCGGTACCGCGGCGAGAAGCTCCACCGCAAAAGAGACAGGTTTGCGCAGGTAACCTGGTGCCAGCTCATTAATGTAGACGGCCGTCGCGACGCCTAGAGGCCCGGCAATAAGCAGCGCCAGTATAGAAGTCGCTAAGGTGCCCAACATGACAGGTGCGGCACCATAGATATTTTGCACGGGGTCCCAGGCGGTAGACACTAAGAAGCCCAGACCAAAGGCACTCATAGCTGGCCATGCGCCGCGGAGCACCACCCAAAAGATGCCGCCGACGAGGGACAGCAGTAGCGCTGCCGCGAGTGCGGTGACCATAGGGAAGAGCCCTTCGCCGCTATGGGTGTGAGACACTAGTCTTTTTATAAACATACTATTTCCTCCCAACTGAAGCCCCAAGTATGACCAACTCGTCTAGCGAGAAGTTTAGGATGCCCTTGCCAATTGGCACAGGCATCCTAATTCTCATGCAGTCATTAGAGGATGTAGGCTCGCCTAGGGCCAGATAACAACACCATTGTGGTTAATTGTGCGCAGCATCTGCCGTACTCTCTGCAGCATCACTTCTGGCAAGGGGGCGTAGTGCAGCTCTAGGGCGAAGGGCTCGAGGTTGCGCTCAGCGATGGCCCACCGCAAGAAGTCGACTGTGGCACGCGCCTTGGCCTCATCGGCTTGGTCCCGGTAGACCAATATCCATGTCAAGCCCACTATGGGGTAGGCATCGGGACCTGGTGAATCCACAAGGGACACCCTCATGTCGGCCGGCATGTTAGCAGCCAAGCCCGCGGCCGCGGCTGTAGCTCCTTCAGGGGAGGGGAGGACGAAATTGCCAGCGCGGTTACGCAATTGGGCCACATGTAGATTGTTCAGAATGGCATTAGAGAGCTCGACATAACCGATTGCACCGGGAACTTGCATGACCTTAGCCGAAACACCTTCGTTGCCGCGTGCACCTACGGTAGTTCCGGGCCAAGCTACCGAAGTACCGACACCTACTCCGGATCTCCAGGCCTCGCTTACCCTAGCCAAGTAGTCCGTGAAAATGAAAGTTGTGCCGCTAGCGTCTGATCTGCGTACTACGGTCATTGGTGTATCGGGGAAGGCAATGCCTGGGTTGAGTGCGGCGATGCGAGGGTGGGCCCACTGGGTAATGCGGCCGAGGAAGATGTCGGCCAAGATGTCGGGCGAGAGTCTAAGGCCGCTGCCGATACCGGGCAGGTTGTAGGTGACAGCTACTGCACCCATGACAGTGGGGATGTGGAGAATTTCGTTCGGGAGAACTTCTCTCTGCTGGGCGTCTGTGAGGGGGGCATCGGTGCCGGCAAAATCAAAGGTACGGGCTAAGATGCCGCGAATACCAGCGCCCGAGCCTACCGAGGCATAGTCTATACTGACAGCAGGGCTAGTAATATTGCGGTATTCAGCGACCAAACGTGTGTAAAGGGGGAAGGGAAAGGACGCTCCACCGGTGGTGAGACGAAGCTCTTGCGCGACGGGCGCACGGCGGCGTGATACCGCGGTATTGGTTACGATGACACGGTTTCGACTGCCATCCCAGTCCACCTCTGCGCCGAGGGCTTCTGCTACAAAGCGCAGAGGCACCAAGGTGCGCCCGCTCCGGATCTGTGCAGGTTGATCTAGTGGAACGGACTGAGTATTGACAGTGGCGGTAGCACGATTAATGACTAAGGTGACTGTCGTGGCTGCTTTACGTGCCGTCACAGTCTGGGTAGCCTCGGTCCAGGTGAGCGAGGCGCCCAGAGACTCGAAGATAGCGCGCATGGGCACTAAGGTGCGTCCATTGACAATGATCGGTGCGACGTCGGTGACCAGTTGGCGACCGTCAAGCTGAATGGTGATGGGCGCGGTTTGGGCTAGGGCTACGCCCTGAAGTGTGGAGGCCAAAATGCCAAGACATAACACCAAGGCTACTGACCTTAGAATGGGGATGCTCTTTTTCACAAACTTTCCTCCTTAGAATGTCTTCCGCTCTTATGCTAGCAGTTGTAGAACAAGGCAACTTTATGGTTTAACTAAGGCCATGTTAAATCTTGCCTTCGTGTTAAACGGGGGCACCAGGCAATTAGCAGCGCGATACCTAGGCATTGGCCTAAACCCTAAGCGTATTTCGAGGCATAATCTCGCGGCGAGGCGAGTAAATCTTACAAGAAGACATGCACAGCTGGGTCAGTAACTGCGGAAGGAGTGATAGGATAGAGTAAAGGATACGTGGGGTCGAAGTGGGAAGCAGTGCAGGAAGGGAGAAATTTTAAGAGGAGGGCTACTTACTAATGACAAATCTCTTCGGCGAATTCTTCGGTACTCTAGTCTTGATCTTGTTTGGCTGCGGTGTGGTTGCCAATGTCCTGCTAAAGAAATCCAAAGGCGAGAATTCCGGCTGGATCGTAATCGTTACAGGATGGGCTATGGCCGTTATGCTGGGTGTATTTGCGGCACAGGCCACTGGTGCTCCTCAGGCTGACATCAACCCCGCGGTAACTCTAGCTAAGACCTTCATGGGTGTGTACTCTTTCTCGCATGCGCTAACCACTATGCTCGTGCAAGTGCTCGGTGCTATGGCTGGTGCGACCTTGGTATGGCTTGCCTACCTACCACACTGGGCCATTACTCCCGATAAGGGCGCGAAGTTAGGTGTCTTCGCCACAGGACCGGCCATTCGCGATACTTTTTCAAACTTGCTTTGCGAAATAATCGCGACTACCGCGCTCATTGTGGGTATTTTCAACATCTTCTCCGAGCCCGTGGCCATGACAACTCCAGGCTTCGGTCCCTACTTAGTGGGTATGCTCGTTTGGGCCCTTGGCTTAAGCCTAGGCGGACCAACTGGCTATGCCCTAAACCCCGCCCGCGACCTTGGGCCCCGCATTGCCCACTTCCTCCTGCCTATCGCTGGCAAGGGTGATTCAGACTGGGCCTATTCTTGGATTCCCGTGGTCGGGCCAATGATCGCAGGTGGCCTAGCCTTCGTTATCGGCCGAGCGATTGGCGTCATTTAGTTGTCTTAGAACCCCTCTATCTGCCACACTAAGAAAGAGAAGGAGATGCGACTATTGACTAAACAATATGTACTAGCACTCGATCAGGGAACGACCAGTTCGCGGGCCATCATTTTTGACAAGTCCTCACAGATTGTAGCTGTCGCGCAAAAAGACTTTACGCAGATCTATCCTAAGCCAGGCTGGGTTGAACATAATGCCGACGAAATTTGGGCCACACAGATTGGCGTCGCCGCAGAAGTGGTGGCCAAGGCGGGTATCGATGCGTCAGAGATAGCTGCCATTGGCATCACCAACCAACGCGAAACCACCGTAGTATGGGACAAAAACACCGGCAAGCCAGTCCATAATGCCATTGTATGGCAATCGCGTCAAACCATGGCGATTTGCGACGACCTTAAGGCTAAGGGGCTAGAAGAGACATTCAAGCACAAAACAGGCCTCGTGGTTGATGCCTACTTCTCGGGAACCAAGGTGAAATGGATTCTAGATAATGTTCCTGGCGCGCGTGAGCAAGCCGAAAAAGGCGACCTGTTGTTTGGCACCATAGATACATGGCTTATATGGAAACTAACCGCCGGTAAAGTACATGTCACCGATTACTCAAACGCCTCGCGCACCTTAATGTTCAATATCCGGGAACTTAACTGGGACAGCGAGCTCTTAGAGGCGCTGACAGTTCCCGCCTCTATGCTGCCTACAGTGCGCCCATCTAGTGAAGTGTACGGCCACACTGACCCTAATGTCTTCTTAGGCAAGGCAGTGCCCATTGCTGGAGCGGCTGGGGACCAGCAAGCTGCTCTCTTCGGACAAACTTGTTTCAAGCCAGGTATGGCGAAGAACACCTACGGCACCGGTTGCTTCATGCTCATGAATACGGGCGACAAACTAGTTTCCTCGAAAAACGGGCTCTTGACAACCATTGCCTGGGGTCTAGACGGCAAAGTTGAGTACGCGCTCGAAGGCAGTATCTTTATTGCTGGAGCTGCGGTACAATGGTTGAGAGACGGCTTGAAAATCATCGAGGCCGCTCCAGATTCCGAGTACTTTGCCCTTAAAGTTCAAGATACGGGCGGAGTCTATGTCGTGCCTGCCTTCGTTGGTCTAGGCGCTCCTTACTGGGACATGAAGGCTCGTGGAGCCATCCTTGGCTTAACTCGTGGCTCAGGCAAGCCAGAGATCATCCGTGCCACTCTTGAGTCACTAGCTTACCAGACTAGGGATGTCCTGAGCGCCATGGAGGCTGACTCTGGCATCACCCTCAAAGCTCTCAAAGTCGACGGCGGCGCGGTCAATAATGGCCTCTTGATGCAGTTCCAGAGCGACATTCTAGGCGTACCGGTCGATCGCCCACAAGTGACGGAGACAACCGCCCTAGGCGCAGCCTACTTGGCAGGTTTGGCCGTCGGTGTATGGGAAAACAAAGACGATTTAGTTGACAACTGGAAGCTTGACATGCGCTTCCCGCCCTCTATGGACGCAGCGAGACGTGAGAAGCTCTATGTAGGTTGGCAAAAGGCCGTTAAACGCGCCCTAGACTGGGAAGATTAAACCAGATTAGCCTGAGAGAAATAAAATAAACTAGGACCTAGAGTAAAAGAGAGGGTCCTCATTGCTGGCAGTACCTGCCATGCAATGGGGTCCCTTTATCTTTTTTTGGCACCAAGAAAGTGGGGAGTGAAAACATGCCGATGAGGAAGAAAGCTGATGTCGTCATAATTGGCGGTGGCATCGTAGGTACCGCTGTCGCCCGCGAGTTAGCTCGTTTTAAGCTCGACATAACTCTGGTGGAACAGCACCCAGATTTATCGATGGGCACGACCAAGGCCAATAGCGCTATCTTGCACGCGGGCTTTGATGCCGCGGTAGGGACGCTAAAGGCCAAGCTTAATGTGCGTGGTAATGAATTGTACAGGGCGTGGCAAGAAGAACTGGGGTTAGATATCAAACTTATCGGGTCTCTAGTCGTGGCGACCGATGAGGAGGGGCTGCTCGTCCTCGAGCAACTACATGAGCGTGGGCGACAAAATGGAGTGCCCGGGCTAGTCCTCTTAAGTAGAGAGGCCGTGTTAGAGCGTGAGCCACATCTTACACCGGCCACGCTCGGGGCCTTGTTTGCGCCCACAGGCGGTATCATGGACCCCTTCGGTGTGACACTTGCTTTCGCCGAAAACGCCGTGCGAAACGGGGTGGAAGTGCTCACCGAGTGCAAGGTGGAGCAGGTAGAGGTCAGTGATGATGAGGTGGTGGGCGTGCATACTTCGCAGGGCTTTATAGAAGCGCGGTACATCATTAATGCGGCTGGCGTACACGCCGATGACATTAGTCGTAGTGCCAACGACCATAGTTTCGCCATTCACCCTCGTAAAGGTGAGTACATGTTGCTCGATAAAAGCGTAGGTAATTTTGTGCGGTCGGTTATCTTCCCCACGCCGAGCAAAGTGTCCAAGGGTATAGTCATTGCCCCTACAGTACATCACAACACTTTTGTCGGGCCGAATGCACTGGCTATTGACGATAAAGAAGATTTAAGTACGACAGCCGAAGGCCTAGCGGCTATTGTCGCTGGCGCCAAGTCACTGGTGCCTGGTGTGCCCCTTAATGCCGCCATAACTCAGTTTGCCGGGCTACGCGCCGTAGCCGATGGCGATGACTTTGTTATTCGCCCCGCGACAGGAGTCCGGGGGCTCATTCACGCCGCGGGCATACAGTCCCCTGGCTTGACTGCCGCACCGGCCATTGCCGAGATGGTTGTGGACATTTTGCGCAGCGAGGGGCTTAGTCTGCATGCGAAGATAGACTTTTGTCCCGAAAATCCAGCTCGGGCCCTCTTCAGAGATCAGGAAGCGCCAGAAAAACAGAAACTCATCGCCGAAAACCCTCTCTATGGTCGGGTTATTTGCCGCTGCGAGATGGTTACCGAAGGAGACATCCTAGACGCCATCCATCGCCCCTGTGGGGCGAGAACCCTTGATGGAGTAAAGCGCAGAACGCGTGCCGGCATGGGCCGTTGCCAGGGTGGTTTCTGTGGCCCGCGCGTCACTAGTATTTTGTCTCGCGAACTAAAGATCCCTATCCCAGCAGTGCGCAAGGACACGGCAGGGTCATTCCTCTTTTTTGACAAAATTCGCGGCACGCACGAGGTGAAAGACCATGAATGAAAAGCATTACGACGTCGTCGTTATCGGTGGAGGCCCAGCAGGCTTGGCGGCAGCCCTAAGTGCGAGTGAGCAGGGGGCGGCGCGGGTCTTAGTTATCGAGCGCGACCGCGAGCTAGGTGGCATTTTGCAACAATGTATTCACAATGGCTTTGGGCTGCATCGCTTCGATACAGAGCTGACTGGGCCTGGCTATGCCGAGAGATATATCAAGATGGTTAAGGCAACCCCAAGTATCGATGTTTTGCTCGATACCATGGTAGTCGACTTAATGCCAGACAAAACTGTACTAGCTATCAATTCCGTAGAGGGCCTGCAAAAAATTACTTGCCCAGCTATTGTCCTAGCCATGGGATGCCGCGAAAGAACGCGCGGGGCGATTCGCATTCCCGGCACGCGTCCGGCAGGAGTACTTACGGCTGGCGCGGCTCAACGCATGGTGAACATGGAGGGCTACATCCCCGGTAAGAAAGTGGTCATTCTAGGTTCGGGCGACATTGGCCTTATTATGGCCCGCCGCATGACGCTTGAAGGGGCCAAAGTTCTGGCGGTGTTTGAGATTATGCCCCACAGCAGTGGTTTGACGCGTAATGTCGTGCAGTGCCTCGAAGACTTTAACATTCCCCTCCATCTTTCGCACACGGTAACGGCCATTCATGGCCGCGAACGCATCACGGGCCTTACTTATGCTGCCGTAGATGAGAATTTGCGCCCGCTACCGGGGACTGAGAAGTACTTGGCTTGCGATTGTCTGCTGCTGTCGGTCGGCCTCATTCCTGAGAACGAGCTGTCGCGTGAGATTGGGCTCAACATGGACGCCCTCACTGGCGGTCCCGTGGTCAATCAAGAGCGCGAAACAAGTTTGCCCGGCTTTTTCGCGGCAGGCAATGTGGTGCATGTGCATGACTTAGTGGACTTTGTCTCCGAAGAAGGTGATATAGCCGGGCGCTTTGCCGCTCACCTCGCTCAGGGCCAGACTAATGTTGGCGCACAAGAATTTAGTGTCACCCCAGGTCATGGGGTTCGCACCGTGGTGCCGCAAAAAATCAAAATCGACGTTAAGGATCCAGGAACGGCAAAGTTGTATCTACGGGTCGCCGAGCCACAGCGCAAAATAACGCTCAGTGTCAGTAGCGGGGGCATGACTTTGCTCGAAAAGAGGTTCCCCGTGGCCAAGCCAGGCGAGATGATTGTCCTTGAGCTAGATGCTTCGCAACTAGAGAAGGTTGTCGGCGACGTCATCGTCGAGATTAAGCGGTAAGGGGATGAGTGTAGTGGAGCAAGAAAAGAGGGCAGTAAGGTGTATCGTCTGTCCCCTGAGCTGCCTAGGCGAGGTCACTATAGAGAAGGGCGAAATCACCATCATCAAAAATATGACTTGTCGCCGCGGCGAACTTTATGCACGCGAGGAAGTAGTCGCCCCGAGGCGCATGCTAACTACCACCGTGCGCATCATAGGTGGCGAGTTGCCGCTCCTACCTGTAGTGTCAGAGGGAGTACTGCCGAAAGATAAGGTCTTAGCTTGTGCGCGCCACCTGGCAGACATCGTGGTTCACGCCCCCATCAAGGAGGGCGATGTAGTCTGCCGCGATATCTTAGGGCTTGGGGTAAACATTGTGGCCAGCAGAAGCATGGCCGGAGCAGATATAGAGTAACGTTGTGACCTCTCCGACAAAGAAATGCCCGAAAATATTATGTTGTATTAGTAAGTAAACAAGGAATATTCTAACTCATAATCGAATCTACTAGGGGAGATGTTGCCATGCTGCCAGGGTGGCGGGGGGGAGGTATGGAAAGGTCAGCAAAATTGCAGTTCGCTCTTATCACGGCCAGTTAATGCACCACTTGACAACGCAAAGCGCCATTTTTGGGGGATCACGGTGATCGCAATATCTCGTACAAAAAAAGGGAGGTATAAACGATGAAGAAGTTGATCAATAAACCCGACAATGTTGTTGAGGAAATGCTTCTCGGTATGGTGGCGTCGCATCCCCAGTATGTGCGGCTCATTCCAGGTTTTAGTATTTTAGCGCGGGCAGGGGAGCCCGCTAAGAAGGTTGCTCTGGTCAGTGGCGGGGGTAGCGGCCATGAACCCGCGCATGGTGGTTTTGTGGGCAAGGGCATGCTTGACGGTGCGGTGGCTGGAGCGGTGTTCACTTCTCCTACACCTGATCAAGTTTACGAAGCCATAAAAGCCGTCGACGGAGGGGAAGGCGTCCTCTTGATCATTAAGAACTACACAGGCGATGTGCTTAATTTCGAGATGGCCATTGAGATGGCCCAAGAAGAGGGCTTGCTGGTGGACAAAGTAGTAATTGATGATGATGTCGCGGTAGAAAATAGCACCTGGACCGTAGGGCGCAGAGGCATCGCCGGCACCATTTTTGTGCATAAATTGGCGGGGGCCAAAGCTGAGGCAGGAGGCGAACTGCAGGAAGTCAAGCGGGTCGCCGAAAAAGTTATTGCCAATGTGCGTTCTATGGGCATGGCGCTCTCTCCCTGCATCGTACCAGCGGCAGGAAAGCCTAGTTTCACCCTGGCGGAATCCGAAGTGGAGATTGGTATGGGGATTCATGGTGAGCCAGGAACGCATCGCGAAGAGCTGCGCACGGCGGATGAGACTGCCGACCATCTGATGAGTAAGATACTTTCTGAGCTAGCCTTGACTGCGGAAGATGAAGTTGCTGTCTTGGTGAATGGGCTTGGGGGCACACCCATAATGGAGCTCTACGTTATAAGCAACAGGGTAGCGCATATCTTGGCGACGGCAGGGGTTAAGACGGCCAAAACATACGTGGGCAACTACATGACATCCTTGGAGATGGCAGGATTTTCACTCACCGTACTAAAACTAGACGCTGAGCTGAAAGCGCTACTCTTAGCTCCCGCAGACACCCCGGGGCTTGTGCAGTTCTAAGTTATGTAGCAACCAAGCGCGAAGGGAGGGTGCGCAGTAGCATGAACAAACCATTCTTAATGAGCATGGAAGCTATTCTAGGCACCATCAATGAAAACAAGGAATGGCTGACGGAGCTTGATGGCGCTATAGGCGATGCTGACCATGGCATAAATATGGCGAGGGGGTTCGCTGCAGTCGTAGCTAAAATTGCTGTGGCCACGGAGGACGACCTCGCCTCTTTGCTTAAAAAAGTTGGGATGACTTTGCTTTCGACAGTGGGTGGCGTTTCTGGGCCCTTGTACGGCACCGCCTTTCTCCGTGCGTGAGCTGCAGCACAGGGGCAGGCTGATCTTACCAAGGAAGTAGCTGGTGAAATGCTGGCGACGGCAATTGCCGGTATAAGGGAGAGAGGAAAGGCGGCGCAAGGCGAGAAGACGATGCTCGATGCCCTGCTGCCAGCGCAGGAGGCCTTCGCGCGAGGACTAGAAGAAGGGAAAAACCTCTTAGAATGCCTCGAAGCGGCGTGTGTCGCTGCAGAGGCAGGGGTAGAGTATACTAAGACGATCATGGCCACGAAGGGCCGGGCTAGTTACTTAGGTGTAAGAAGTATCGGCCACCAAGACCCTGGCGCGACGTCGGCATATCTAATCCTAAGGGCGCTGACTGAGTTCTGCCGAGCGCACAGTCAGGGGGCGGCGTGATGGTGGGGCTGGTCATAGTATCGCACAGTGCTCAGATCGCCCTGGGCGTCAAAGAATTAGCGGGGCAGATGGCAGACCGCGGTCTGAAGATTGTCGAGGCAGGAGGCATGCCAGATGGCAGCCTAGGGACCGATACCCTTCGGATCCATGAAGCTATTGTCGAAGCTGATTCAGGGCAGGGCGTGGTAGTGCTCGTTGATCTCGGGAGTGCCGTGCTCAGTGCAAAGACTGCCCTCGAGCTACTAGAACCGTCGACTGCTCGTCGGGCGCAGATTGCCGATGCCCCCCTAGTGGAGGGCAGTATTAGCGCCGCTGTGGAGGCCTCCATCGGCGGTTCTCTCGCCGAAGTAGTGGCGGCCGCCGAGGCCGCGAGAGGGATACTTAAACTCTAGTCAACTGAAAGAACAGGAGGAGGGCCATGGTTGAGGCGAGAGTAGTCTTGACCAACAAACTGGGGCTACATGCTCGTTCTGCGGCCATGCTGACTAAGGTGGCGGCCAAGTTTGAGTCTGTAGTCCATTTGTATGGGGCAAGTAAGTCAGCGAATGTCAAGAGTGTCCTCATGGTTATGGCGCTTGGTGTGACAAAAGGAGCGGAGTTAACCATTACCGCCCACGGTCCGGACGAAGCCGCCTGCTTGGCCGCGTTGACGGACCTCATTGCCAATAACTTCTATGAAGAATAAGCTCGCTGGTCATGTAGAGCGATACTGCTCGGGAGGTGCGCAGTGCTTGTCATCAGGGGTCTAGCCGCCGTGCCAGGCATGGCCATCGGCACAGTCAAAATGTTGTCGGCCAAGAACGAGAGCGAATTGCTTAACTATGTGCAGGGGGCGGCAGAAGAAGAGGCCACGAAGTATCATCTAGCGCATGCCGCCGCTCTGCAAGAAGTCGCTGAAGTTGTGGCAGAAGCGACGAGGAAGGCGTGGCGCGAGCAAGCAGAAATAATGGAAGCGCACCAAAGCATCCTTTCGGACCCTATCCTCGCGGAGAACATCCTGGCCAAGATTGAGCAAGGCGCCGCGGCTCCTGCGGCGGTCAGAGCAGCGACGGAAGAAATTGCAGATCTTTTCGCAGGACTTGAAAACGCCTACTTGCGCGAGAGAGCAGGCGATGTGCGCGATGTGGGTAGTAGAATTGTGCGAGTACTCCTCGGCGGCCAGTCGCAGCGATTTGACGATAGCGGCACTATTCTCTGCGCGGGGGAGCTTCCGCCTTCCGTGGTGGCCACTCTGCCGAGTGACAAGGTTGCCGGCTTAATCCTCGGACAGGGTAGTCTTACGTCCCACGCCGTTATTATGGCCAAGGCACGTGGCCTACCCACCCTCGTGGGGCTAGGAGAACAGATCCAACAGCTTGAGGACGGTGCGCCAGTTATTCTCGATGCCACACATGGGCTACTAATTATCAACCCTACTGCCGAACAACTGGCCGCATACGGCCATAAGATTGCAGAGGAGCGGGACAAGCAGGCGCAGTACAGGAGTCTGGCCCAGTTGCCGGCAACAACGCGGGACGGCAAGAAGGTTGTAGTGGCCGCTAACATTGGTCAGCCTGAGGAAATTGATGCGGCCGTCGAGCACGGCTGTGAGGGCGTCGGTCTCTTGCGCACAGAGTTTATCTTCATGGGGAGAGACAGCATGCCTAGTGAAGAAGAACAGTTTCGAGCCTACAAGTATGTCATTGAACGGTGCCAAGGGCAACTTTGTGTGATAAGAACCCTGGACATCGGGGGCGATAAACCGCTGCCCTACTTGAATATAGCCAAGGAAGACAATCCATTTCTCGGCTGGCGAGCAATCAGGATATCTCTTAAACGTACGGATATCTTTCGCACACAGCTTCGTGCTATCTTGCGGGCAGCAGCCTTTGGCAAGACCGCCATCATGCTCCCTATGATTGTTAGTGTTAGTGAAATCGTGCAGGCTAAGGCGCTGCTAGCGCAGGCTAAGGCTGAGCTGGCAGCGGAAGGGGGGCCTGTGCCGACTGACATACCGCTCGGTATTATGGTCGAGACACCCGCAGCCGCTGTCATGGCGGTAGAGTTCGCCAAGGAGTGCGACTTCTTTAGCATCGGCACGAATGATTTGGTGCAATACACTTTGGCAGCCGACAGGGGCAACCATAGCGTCAGCTACTTGTTTGACCATTTTCACCCCGCCGTACTGCGGCTCATAGCTATGACAGTCCGTGCGGCGCATGCTAGTAAGATCTGGGTAGGAGTATGCGGCGAAATGGCAGGTGACCCTCTGGCTACCGAACTTCTCATAAGCCTAGGTGTCGATGAGCTCAGTATGGGCGCCCCCGCGATACCAATAATAAAAGACCTTATCAGGCATGCGCAGTTAGACGACGCGCTCGCGCGAGACATTTTAAGGCTAGATAGCGTGGAAAGGGTGCGAGAGTACCTGTCTAAAGACAAAGGCGCGAAACAGAAGCTAAAGTCGTAGCGAAGGAGCACGCCAATGAGTCTAATGGAGTCTTTGTATAAAGGGCCAGTAATCCCCTCCGTGCGTAGTATAGAAGACTTTAACTTGGCGCTGTCAGATACCACAGCGCCAAGCCTCTTTCTCTTGTTTGGCGATATTAATAACCTGCCGAAACTACTCCGCCTCGCAGAGCAACACAAAAAACGCCTGCTTGTGCATGGGGATCTGCTTGAAGGCGTAGGCAAGGACAAAGCCGGTATCAAGTACCTTGCTCGGCAGGGGGTCACGGCCTTAGTCACGACTAAGCCGCATTTGGTGAAGATGGCGCGGGAAGAAGGACTAGTAGTCATACAGCGCCTCTTTCTCATTGATTCAGAGGCGCTCAGAACAGGTATAAAGCTTCTTCGCGAACATAAGCCTGACGCCGTCGAAATTCTGCCAGCCTCGGTGCCTAGGGCGGCCGTGCAGGAAATTGTGCGGGGAGCCTCTCTGCCGGTGTTCGCCGGCGGCTTAGTCACCTCTCGCGAAGACGTGCTGCAGGCCCTAAAGGCCGGGGCATGCGCGGTAAGTACTAGTAAGCGAGAGTTGTGGAATATTAGGGTGTAAATACGTGTATAACTTCCCATTTCCCGTTTCGAGATTGGTTTAGCAAGTAAGCTGTTTCTTTAGGCATATCCCACTCCCCTGCTCATATATATTAAGTGAAGTTATGAGCAACAGGGGGGTGGGGCGAGTGAACGATCATATCTATGAGCGGGTCATTGAGATTGCCAAGTATGTTGCTGACACCAAGGCGACAGTGCGAGCCGCAGCTGACCATTTTAATGTCAGCAAGAGCACTGTACATAAAGATGTCACGGAGAGACTGCGTACTATAAACAGTGGGATGTATGAAGAAGTAAGCGAAGTGCTAAGCTTTAACAAGGCTACGCGCCACTTGCGCGGGGGTGACGCCACGCGGCGCAAATATAAGAAGGAGTAAAGGCATCGGGCCTGTGCCCGGTGTCTTCTTCTGTAGAGAAAAAGGGCGACTCAGTAGAAGACTGTGGCTAGCGGGTGAAGTTGCCCGGTGGTGATCCTGCAAAGTGTTGCAGGAATACTATTCTCCGTGTAGAAGATACCACATTAGACATCAGGGCGATAAGCCCTTGTTGTCGTGCCGACAGGCAAGCATATTGAGGGGGTCAGGGATGTGTGGTTTAAGGGAAAAGACATCGGGATAGACTTAGGGACAGCTACGGTGCTTGTCTACGTGCGAGGCAAGGGAGTGGTGCTAAATGAGCCTGCGGTAGTGGCTATTGACCGCAACACGAATCGCATTCTGGCAATTGGTGAAGAGGCGCGGCGCATGATAGGCCGTACGCCTGGCCATATCATTGCGGTGCGTCCACTGCGAGAAGGTGTAATAGCCGACTTTGATATCACTGAGCGCATGTTGAAGCACTTTATACATAAAATTTGCGGTAGCAATCCGCTATTTAAACCGAGGGTTATTATCTGCGTGCCCTCGAATACTACTTCGGTAGAAAAACGTGCCGTGGAAGACGCGGCTCGCAATGCTGGCGCCAAGGAGTGGTACTTGATTGAAGAGCCAGTTGCCGCAGCCTTAGGAGCGGGCATAGACATCACTAAGCCCACGGGTAGCATGGTGCTTGATATCGGTGGAGGCACCACTGATGTGGCGGTAATGTCGCTCGGGGGGATAGTTCTTAGTGATTCGGTGCGCATCGGTGGAGACAAATTCGACGAAGCCATGGTGCGCTATGTTAAGAAGCGCTACAATATGCTGATTGGCGAGCGCACCGCGGAAGAAATTAAAGTGCAAGTGGGGACGGTCTTCCCCAGCGGGCGTAACGCCAGTATGGAAGTGAGAGGTAGAGACCTAGTCTCGGGCTTGCCAGCCGCAATTACCATCACTTCCACCGAGTGCTTGGATGCCTTTGCTGAGCCTACCAATAATATTGTGGCCCTGGTGCGCTCTGTGCTAGAGCGTACACCCCCTGAACTTTCGGCAGATATCGTGGAGAAGGGCATTATTATGACGGGCGGCGGGTCGTTACTCGATGGGTTGGACAAGCTGATTGCCGAAGTAACGCAAGTGCCCTGCAATGTGGCGGAAGACCCCGTTTCATGCGTGGCGCATGGCACAGGCGTGGCGCTAGAAAACCTCGAGCTGTTGCGTAGTACTATGGAATACTCACGCCGCGAACGAAAATAATAAAGAGAATGACCATAGTGGTGGAGGTGTGGTAGGTGTTAAACATCGATGAAATTAAAAAGATCATTCCGCATCGCTACCCTTTCTTACTTATAGATCGTATATCCGAGCTAGAGCCGGGTGTGCGTGCTGTGGGGCACAAAAACGTCACCATAAATGAACCGTTTTTTGCGGGCCATTTTCCGGACTACCCCATTATGCCGGGGGTTCTCGTCATAGAGGCGCTCGCGCAGGTAGGGGCCGTAGCGCTTCTCTCTCTACCGCAGTATCAAGGAAGGCTAGCACTCTTTGCCGGCCTAGATGGCGTGCGGTTTAGGGCACAGGTGCGCCCCGGCGATAGTCTGCGTTTAGTCGTCACCCTGCAAGCAATTAAGCTAGGTGTCGGCAGGGGGAACGCTGAAGCGTATGTGGGTGATGGCAAACTGGCAGTATCTGGGCAGATGCTCTTTGCTCTGCAGTAGAGTTAGATACTTGGAAGGGGGAGCCCTATGTCGCGTAAAATTCTCATTGTGGATGACGAGGAGAATATTCGTTCTGGTTTGAGCTATGCCCTTAAGAGTGAGGGATACTTAGTCTTTGTGTCAGACAATGGTTTTGACGCGGTGAAAAAAGCCAGAGAGGTTAACCCCGACGTCATCTTGCTTGACCGCATGCTGCCAGGGCAAGACGGTATCGAGGTGTGTCGTCAAATCAGGGCTAAGTCTGATGTACCTATTATCATGGTCACAGCCAAGGATGGGGAAATTGATACCGTCGTGGGTCTTGAAGTGGGTGCAGACGATTACATAACCAAGCCCTTCTCTTTAAACGTGCTCTTGGCTAGGATTAAGGCCGTGCTACGCCGTAGAGACAGTACCGCTTCGCCCGATTTAGCGACTTCTGAGAGCATTAGTTATGGCCCTTTTACCCTCTACCCGCAAAAATATGTCGCTTACTTAGGCGAAAAAGATCTACTACTCACCCCCAAGCTATTTGATATTCTTCATCTCTTGGTGCGAAACCCAGGTCGCGTCTTTACGCGCGACGACTTATTAGAGAAGGTCTGGGGTATGGATTACGCAGTGGAGACGCGAACGGTAGATGTGCACATGACCTGGTTGCGCAAGAGAGTAGAAACAGACCCTAGTGACCCTAAACTTCTGCTTACCATCCGAGGTGTGGGTTACAAGTTGGCCGAGACGCCACATGCCTAGGAGTTTTCGCGCCCGACTTTCTATCACGGTATTGCTGCTCTTGGCACTCTCCCTAGGAGTCATGGGAGCGTGGTTGACGGCGGAATTCCGTGTTTTTTACATGGCGCGAGTGGAGGAAAGTCTTGTTCGCCAAGCAAGGCTATTGGAGCTACTGGTGCGAGACAATTTTACACCCGAGCATTTGCGAGCTCTAGCGCCTCGAACAGGCGGGCTAGACAATGTTCGAGTCACTTTTTTGTCGCCCGTGGGCTTGGTATGGGGAGAGTCCACTCGTGACGCGGCTAGCCTAGGTGATCACAGTGACCGCCCCGAGGTTATTATGGCTCTCGCGGGAGAAATCGGCGTGCACACGCGCGTTAGTGCCACCTTAGGCGTGCCCATGCTCTATGTGGCTGTACCCGTGAGAGATGTGGCCGGTGCCATGCAGGGGGTGGTCCGGGTCGCGCTTGATCTCACCGCCATGGACGCAGGCTTTGCCAGAGTGAATTTCTTAGCTGTTTCGGGGGGCATAGTGGCCCTCCTCATCGGCGGTGTTCTTGCGCTCGCTCATGCGCAAGCCGTTAGCGAGCCACTGCACAAAATGTCGGAGGTAGCGCTAGAGATCGCGGGCGGCAACATCGCCTGTCGTGCCGATGTTGCTGGCCCCACGGAGATTAGGCAGTTGGCTCAAGCCCTAAATGCCATGGCGCACAATTTGGAGGGAGAGCTAAGCCGGGTGCAATTTGCGGCTGAGAAGCTACAGGCTGTGCTAGGTTCGCTGCGCGACGGGGTTCTCCTCATTGATAACAAGGAAAACATTGAGTTAGTAAATGCCGCGGCGGCCGAGATGCTCGCCTTTAGTCCCGCTGCCACAATAGGCCAGCGAGATACAATGCTTCTGCGCCACCCCGAGCTAAGTGAGCTCTTGCGCCTAGCGAAAAGTGAGCGCAGTGCCTGCCACAAACGTATTGTGCTGAGCGGGCAGACCGCCCGACATATTAGGGCGGCTGTACTGCCTCTTGAAGGGGGCAGGATCATGATCGTTCTACAAGACCTTACTGAGGTCTATACCGCCGTAGACAGTCGCCGCGACTTCGTCGCCAATGTCTCGCACGAACTGCGCACCCCCCTAACATCGCTTGGGCTGATGGTCGAAAATCTCTTGCGTGGTGCCCTAGAGGAAAGGGATGTGGCGAAAGACTTTCTGCGCCGCATGGCGGGAGAAATAGAGCGTCTTACCGAAATGGTGCTAGATCTGCTGCAGCTTTCGCGACTTGAAAGTGGT
>JGI24118J20152_100021_pt1 | contig 24610 bp, 25 predicted proteins | sample Subbioug_CSW11AC_FD_20152 | JGI IMG/M metagenome (IMG submission 20152)
CCGATGGCGGCACAGATGTTAGAGAGGCGGTAGTTGTAGCCGTAATCCACATGTTCGTAGTGGAGTGCGGGCTCGCGGGCTTGAGTAGCCCAGTAACGCATTTTACGTAGGGCCGCTTCATCGTTTGAGACCACCATGCCGCCGCCCGAGGTGGTGATAATTTTGTTGCCGTTAAACGAAAAAACGCCGAAGTGCCCGAGCGAACCGCATTGCTTGCCTTGGTAGGTGGCCCCGAGCGCCTCGGCGGCATCTTGAATGACCGGCACACCATAGTTCTGGCATATAGGTAGAAGCGCTTCGTAGTCGGCGCTCTGACCATAGAGGTCGACAATTATTGCTGCCTTCGGCAACTTGCCCTGCTCTGCCGCCCAGTGAAAGGCTTCTTCTAGCGCGCGGGGGGACATATTCCAGCTGCTTGGCTCGGCATCTATAAACACCGGCGTCGCCTGTTGGTACATAATGGGGTTGCAGCTACCGGCGAAAGTAAGGCTTGAACAAAACACATAATCTCCTTGCCCCACACCGAGGTAGCGCAAGATAAGGTGAATGGCGGCCGTACCTGAGGTGAGAGCCAAGCCGTGCGCAGCACCCACGTAGCGACAAATCTCTTGCTCAAAAGCGTCGACTTGTGGCCCTAGGGGAGCAATCCAGTTAGAGTCGAATGCCTCTTTGATATACTCCATCTCTAGCCCGCTCATATGAGGAGGGGAGAGGTAGATGCGTTTACTCATAAATGCCCCCTTAAATTAGTGCGCCTTACTGGATTGAAGTCGCTAAGAGCGATAACTTGGAAAGAAGTCGTGATTTATGGGCTGAGAATACTTTTCACGGGCGCATACTAACTCGGCAAACACTTTCTCATCCAATATCCGTTTGCCCACCTTAAAATCGATGCAGCCTTTCGGGGCAAAACTATGTTTGTATTGAAAAATCCCGTCTTCTCCACAATAACCCCCGCCAAGTACATATTGTTCGCGGGCTGTATACTGCCCCCATCGAATAATCTCGTACTTTAATAGATCATTGGGCCGGTATCTATAATAGCTCTCGTCTGTACCCCCCAGAAAGGAGTAGATCGTTTTTTCGGAGAGCAGTACTAGCTCCGTGGAAACAACTTTACCCTCTACTATGGCATAGAAAAACTTCAAGTTGTCTGCCAGAGTGTGCTGCATCTGCGAAAAAAACCTTGCGTCAAAATGGTAGCGTGAGTCTGCGGATCGTCGTGCCATTGTGCTAGTATAAATGCTAATGAAGTGTTCGAGTCTTGAGCCTTCGTCGTATACCACTTCAACTCCGAGCTCCCGTGCACGATTCACGTTCTTCCGTACCTTATGATCAAACTCCATCCAAACATCAATGCCCGTGTCTAATCGCCTGACAACATTTCGCCCTCTGACTTCAATTTCTCCTGGATAGCCAGCATTGTCATGTCCACCCAATGGAAAGCGCACAAATTCGGAGACCACTTTATGGGACATCATCCATTCAGTTAGGCCTTGCCAAAATGCGCTAACGCTCTGGCTAGAAGGCTGTCCCCCTAGCAAAATGGGGCCGCCATATCCGTATGGCGATACTACGTCCCAAGAATGTCCAAGGTGGGCGGGAGTGAACTTCTCTATATGCAAAGGCCTTAATACAAAAGGATATATCACTGAGCCAGAATCAGAAATACAAAGTGCGCACATTACCCTATCACTTGGTCTTGCGAAAAGACTCGCGTAGCCAGGCAGGTGCATCGGTTCATTCGAAAACCTGCTGCGCACAACTTCTTGCCAAATTCTCTCGTCACTACAGGTGTTGTTGTTTAGAATTACTCCCCACGCGTAAGTTTCCATCATACTACTCCTCTAAGGTCCCTCTCTTAACAATCAACATACGCCCTGCAACACAGAACAGCAACAAAGCAGATCCCTACTGGCGTTACATAAACTAAGTCAACTACTCTACACTATTAGCAAATTTGTTGAGACGAGTCGCAATACTACCCTTGCAGACAAGGATGTGCTTTGTCCAGCTCTAGTGTCAGCCACTTACCCAACAACAATTAATCAGCGCATCTATGAGGTCGGGGTAGTAAGATTTATCCTCATCTGGATGAACTGGCAAGTTTAAAATAGAACGCGACAAAGCAAGTGCTTCTGCATGACGAATATTTCGCAAAGGTGGGATGGAAGACTTTGTGCCAAGAAAAAAAGTTATCTCTGACAGATTAACTGCCCGACGATAGAATGAAAGAACCCCATGCGCATTATCGTCAGTACGAACCGCTCGATGCTGCTTTACCAAGTCGAGGACTCAGAGATCTCTCGCATCAGTAAATCCAAAGTAATTAACTAACATAACGGCACGGTGACCTTGATCGCACCCTACAAGGAGTGATTCGAGACTGGAAATGTCCACTTCTAATTCTTCCGTCCTTCGATAAAATCCTGTGCGAAGTGAGGGTTCTTGAGAAACTGGATCCAACATGCCATTCCCTTCGCGCGCGGACCAGCCCATAAGCCAGGGAGATTTAACCATTAATGCCGCGATACTGCACCAAGTAAAAGGGCACATCTACAAGGGCAACTAGTGCTTTGTCGCAATGCACCACTTAAGACTATGCCAACTAGAATTTGGTCTTCCCTTAAGAATCTTAATTATCATTTAGACAAAACCTTGAGCATCTTGTAGCGCTCCACGTAATATCCCCCCTTCTGGTAGCAGCGTACAGCACGATCATTACAAGCGTTTACCATCAACTCAAGCTCACATATGTTACGCAAAACTGCTATATGCTCTATTGCATGCATAAGCTCAGTCGCAACACCCTGCCCCCGAAAATCAGATTTAACGCCTATCATGTTAATGTGGATACGTTTATGATCAAAATTATCAACTTCATACCCCCACAAAATGCCGACAAGTTGACCTCTATCAAAAGCTCCAAACAGTATCGCGGTACCATTCTGCAAGAAAACAATCAACTTATCATAGTAGGCCCCAGCAAAGTCACCTTCAATATCCGAGAAATTTGCGGTTAGTATTTCAGACAAAAGGGCACGTACTTCAAACTCATTCGCCGCTACTTCCTCTTCGTTTATCTGTTTTATGTCCACACATACACCCCTCCCCTAGACTATCGCTCTATGTCTAAGTCCTTGAAGTCTAAATTAGAAGCACACTCCGTGACATCTTTGCGTGAGACTACTCGTGCAACTGTGCTTAGCAATATTTTACAATCCAGCACAAAGGAAAGATTGTCCACATAACGCACATCGAGAACAAAACGCTGTGCCCATGGCAGATTATTCCGTCCGCTAACTTGAGCCAAACCTGTGACGCCTGGCCTAACAGTATGACGGCGCCTTTCGTGTTCGGAAAAATGGGGCAAGTACTTCACGAGCAATGGTCTTGGTCCCACTAACGACATATCGCCCTTCACTACATTCCAGAGTTCCGGTAGCTCATCCAAACTTGTGGAACGTAACAACCGACCGAAAGAGGTAAGTCGCTCTGAATCAGGCAATAGCTGACCACGCGAATCACGAGCAGAGGTCATAGTCCGGAACTTATACATGTTGAATATTTTCTCATTCAGCCCAGGCCGCGGCTGCACAAACAATATGGGACTGCCGAGCTTTAGCCGCACAAGTAGCGCCACAAGCGCCATGAGTGGTGAAAACAATGCGATCGCAGTAATCGCTATCGAAAAATCAAAACACCTCTTCAAATATCGCCTATACATCATGCTTATCTGCCCCTAACATATAGCTCTCATGCTAAACTAACAGCGAACAAGCCGGCAATCCCCTCAATCAATCCCCACAACCGCGCAATGTTCCAGTGGCCCGCCCCCCACACCCGCCGCCACTTCGTCGAGGGCTTTAGGGGTAAGTAAGTGTTCTAGCGCGCAGACATCAAAGCCTTTGCCTGCGGCGCAGAGCTCCCTCAGCTCGCTGAGGCAGGAGGCTAGGGCGATGGCGCAATGGTGGTTTTGCCGTGCCACCATGATCTGCTTATGCTGCGTGGCAGCCACGCCTTCTTCGGCCGTCAGTAGTTCTTCGTACAACTTCTCCCCTGGGCGTAGCCCAGTAATAGCTATCTCTATGTCTTGGCCTAGCTTCAGGCCTGAGAGAGTGACTAAGTCCTTCGCCAAGTCCATAATCTTTACTGGGGCGCCCATGTCGAGCACGAATACTTCGCCGCCTTGGCCCATGGAGCCGGCTTGGATGATGAGGCTGACGGCCTCGGGGATGGTCATAAAGTAGCGGGTCATTTCGGGGTGGGTGACGGTGACGGGGCCGCCGCGGGCGATTTGCTCTTTGAAGCGGGGCACGACACTGCCGCGGCTGCCGAGCACATTGCCAAAGCGCACGGCCATAAACTTGGTGGTGTTTGGTCCGTTCATGCCTTGAATGAGGAGTTCGGCAATACGCTTGGTGGCACCCATGACGGAGGTGGGATTAACGGCCTTGTCGGTGGAGACGAGCACGAAGCGTTCGGCTTGGTGGCGCGAGGCCGCCTCGGCCATGATACGGGTGCCGAAGACATTGTTCTTGATGGCTTCGGTCGGGTTTTGCTCCATAAGGGGCACATGCTTGTGGGCGGCGGCGTGAAAGACGACCTGGGGTTTGTGCGCGGACAGTAGGTGGTCGATGCGCTGGGCGTCTTGTACGTCGGCTATTAGTGGGGTGATTTTAAGAAAGGGGAAGCTATGCACTAGCTCTTTATGTACTTCGTAGATGCTGTTTTCGCCACGCCCGAGGAGTAAGAGGTGAGACGGGGTGAAGCAGGCTACTTGGCGACTGAGCTCAGCGCCGATAGAGCCACCTGCGCCGGTGATGAGCACTGCTTTGCCGCGGAGGTAGGAAGCAATGCCGGTGTAGTCGGTTTTAATTTCGGGCCGCGGGAGCAAGTCTTCTATTTGTACTTCGCGGATGGTGCTGACATCGATGCAGTTTTGGATGATGCTGTACAGCCCGGGCACGGTACGCGGCTTAATGCCAAGTGCCGTGCAGCGCTGAAAGAGCTCGCGTATGCGGCCTGCGGGGGCAGAGGGAGTAGCGATAATGACTTGCGAAATGGCGTGTGAGGACACGATCTGCTCTAGCAAGGACATGGGGCCGAGGACGGGAATGTTGTCGATACTTAAGCCGATTTTGCCTTTGTCGTCATCAAGAAAGCCTACTACTTGGCTGTCTATTTCGGGGTGTTTGGCCAGCTCTTTAACTGTGATGCGACCGGCGTCGCCTGCGCCTAGGATGAGGGTTTTTTTGCGGCCCGTTACACGGGGCCTCTTTTTGTAGGCGGCGAGCAACCGCACCATGAAGCGCATACCCCCTACCGCGGCTACGTTACCAAAGGCGGACATCACTATGACGCTGCGCGGAAAGTTAAGGCTTGGGTTTACGTACATAAAGCCGAAGAGCGCGGTTGTGGCGAGGGTAACGGTGCCCGCGATAGTGACGAGGTCTTCGGCCGAGGCGTAGCGCCAGAGGCGGCTGTAGAGGCCGAAGTAGTAGTAGATTACGATGTAGAGCGGGACGGCGACGACCATGTAACGCAGCCAGGTGTAGATAAAGATGGCGTCGGGCCGAAAATCAAAGCGGAGGTAGAGCCCGAGAACGCCGGAAACTACGAGGGCCAGGGCGTCGCCTGTAGCGAGAAGAAACTTGTATTTTACACTAGCTGACATAGTTCACCTGCCTTCGCGCCCGCTTTATATTAGAGATACGTGGACTAGGACTTCGTCCTGCGGCTGCCATAGTAGTAGTAATAGTAATCGTCCTGCGAGTCGCCTTCGACACCATTTAGTACCACCCCAAGGATGTTGGCCTTGACACTGGCTAGCTGGGCCTTGGCCTTGTTAGCCATTTCTTTGCTTACTTCACCCACGGCAACCACCAAAATAACCCCATCCACCATGGAAGAAAGTATGGCTGAGTCGGTTACGGCTAGGGTGGGCGGGCCATCGATAATGATGATGTCAAAGTCTTTTTTAAAGGAATCCAGCAAGTCGCGCATGCGGCCACTACCAATAATTTCTGAGGGGTTAGGCGGTATGGGGCCGGAACTGACTACCTTGAGGTTTGGCACACCGACGTCGCGCACGGCGATCTGCGTAGCTACATTTTGCATTAGCAGGTTGGTGAGCCCGAGTGGGTTGCTTGTTTTGAATACTTTGTGCTGGGAGGGCCGGCGCAAGTCGCCGTCTATAATGAGCACCTTGCTACCAGTTTGTGCAAAGGCGATGGCCAGATTGGCGGCGGTGGTGGACTTGCCCTCGGCTGGAGCCGTGGAGGTGATTAAAATAGTCTTGACGGGTTTGTCGAGCGAGGAAAACTGGATATTAGTGCGCAGTACGCGGTAGGACTCGGCCACCCGCGAAGAAAGGTCGCTCGTTATGAGCTGGTGGTTTTTCATTTTGTGCTTCATTTTGACGCCCCCACTTGCTCGCTCGCAAAGTCGTTTGCCTTAAATAGAGGTATGGTGCCGAGCAGGGGCAAGCCGAGGTGCTCTTGCACATCTTCTGGCTTTTTAAAGGTGTTATCTAAGTAACTTAGGACAAAAGCAGCCCCAAGCCCAGCCATACCGCCCGCAAAACCCGCGACCACCATGGTGAGGAGTTTGCGCGGACTGATTGGTAATTCTGGCACGGTGGCAGTGTCTATAACTGTTACGTTCTCGGCATTCATGATGCGCAGGGTGTTGCTACGAAACGACATGGCCACCGCGTTGGCTAGGCGGGCCGCAAAATATGGGTCTTCGTTTTCGACTGTTATAGCGATAATTTCGGTGTCTCCACGCAGCGTTACGTCGACCATGCTGCTAAGGTCGTCCGTGCTGATGTCTAGCCGCAGCAAATCGATAACCTCGCGAGCTACGGTGCGGCTACGGGCGATTTCGCGGTAGGTGCGAACTAAGAGGCGGCTGGCTAGGAGGTCGGAATGCACAACTTGGCCGGTGGTCTGGGCCGATGAACGCGCCCCAACGATGAGGGTGGTCTCGGCGCGGAAGATGGGCGGTAAAATGAAAAACACGGAGATGCCGGCAATTACAACGGCTACAGTGGGGACGATGAGTATTACCATTATGTACTTGCGGATGATGGAAAATACTTGCCTGAGGTCTAGTGTTACTTCGTCGTCAAATTCACGTCTCTCCATAAAGGGCCCCTCTCAAGATGAAATGTTCTACTACTATCTTCGACAAATAAGATAGGAATCCTGCCCTTATTTTTCGACAAGATTCGACAATCTTCGACAATTACTTACCTTAAATGTCAATCTGCAGGAAAAAGGCAACGACCTGATGATAACATGTCTGTGACACAGTTGTCAAACTTCTGCAACACAAAAAACGTCCGCACCGCGGACGTCTATCTTATCTCTTGCTTCTTATTTCTTCTTTTCCTTGCTTCTTATCTCTTGCCTCTTGCCTCTTGCCTCTTGCCTCTTGCCTCTTAAATCATGCTTCTATTTTCTTGCCTCTTGCCTCTTGAATGGTGGGCGATGACGGGCTCGAACCGCCGACATCCTGCTTGTAAGGCAGGCGCTCTCCCAGCTGAGCTAATCGCCCATATGCGCTCTCTTTACTTCTTCTCGTGCCTCTTACTTCTCTTATCCAACTTCTAACTTCTTGCCTCTTATTTCTTGCCTCTAACTTCTTGCCTCTTACTTCTCTTATCCAACTTCTTGCTTCTTATTTCTTGCCTCTTGTCTCTTGAAATGGTGGGCCCACTAGGACTCGAACCTAGGACCAATCGGTTATGAGCCGACCGCTCTGACCAACTGAGCTATGGGCCCAAAAATGGCTCCTCAGGTAGGACTCGAACCTACAACCTATCGGTTAACAGCCGATTGCTCTGCCATTGAGCTACTGAGGAATCTCTGACACAAGAACAATTATACGCAAAACGCGCCTTGTCGTCAATGAAAAATTGCGCTAAAAATTATTCTAAGAAGTCTCGTAGCCACTTGCTGCGGCTTGGGTGGCGCAATTTGCGCAGTGCCTTGGCCTCGATTTGGCGGATGCGCTCGCGCGTGACGCCAAACTCATGCCCTACTTCTTCTAAGGTGCGCGGCCTGCCGTCCTCTAGACCAAAGCGCAGCCGCAAGACTTTTTGCTCGCGCACTGTTAAAGTCGAAAGGGTGTCTTCAAGCTGCTCGCGCAGCATGGCATAGGCCGCCGACTCCGCGGGAGCGGGGGCGTCTTCATCGGGGATAAAATCGCCTAGGTGCGAGTCCTCTTCTTCACCGATGGGTGTTTCGAGAGAAACGGGCTCTTGCGCAATTTTATGAATTTCGTGCACGCGCTCAACGGGCATGCCCATTTCGGCGGCGACTTCTTCGGGGGTGGGCTCGCGACCTAGCTCTTGCAAGAGCTGCCGCGTCACACGGATTAGTTTATTAATCGTCTCGACCATGTGCACGGGTATGCGAATGGTGCGGGCTTGGTCGGCGATGGCGCGGGTTATGGCTTGGCGAATCCACCAGGTGGCGTAGGTTGAGAATTTGTAGCCCTTGCGGTAATCGAATTTCTCAACGGCCTTCATGAGACCAAGGTTGCCTTCCTGGATTAAGTCAAGAAACAACATGCCCCGGCCTACATAGCGCTTGGCGATGGAGACGACGAGGCGCAAGTTAGCCTCTACCAAGCGACGCTTCGCGTCCATGTTGCCGCTCTCCATGCGTTTAGCCAACTCTACTTCTTCGTCGGAAGTAAGGAGAGGCACGCGGCCAATCTCTTTAAGGTACATACGAACCGGATCATCGAGGCGCACACCATCGGGTATGCCGATTTCACCCTGCTCTACCTCTTCATCGGGAATAACGGCGCGCAAGATGACTCCGTCGGGCTCAATGGGCACCAAGGCCTCGTTCAGCCCCCGCTCAGGGACCACGTCGATGCCTAGGCCCGCAAGCCCCTCATATAGCTCCTCGATTTGATCTGGTTCGAGCTCCACTTCATTCAGCTGGTCGCTCACTTCCTTGTAGGTGAGCACCCCGCTCTTCTTCCCCCGCTCAATCAGGTTCTTAATAGCTTCAAGCTGAATTTCTTTCTTGTTCAAGGAAACACCCCCCCCAGTTGGGCAACTCTCTCTATCTAAGTTTCTTCTTACGGAGAACTGCGTCGGTACGTTCTTTTAACCATTGGTTTCTTTCTTCGCTACTTTGGGCCGATTCTATCTCGCGGTCAATTTGCGCTATCTGCAAAGACAGACTATGCTCTTCTAAAGCGATAAAACATTCATTCGCCATGCTAGTAGTGTTTTCCTCTAAAATTTGCTCACTTAGCGCAATAAGAAGTTCGGACTTTAAGATGCCCTCTAACTCGTGTGCCAGAGCTACCGGATCATCGGCTAAGGTGAGGTCTTCGGCCATCCACGCTGCTAAGAGACGATGCTTGTCATCGCTAAACCCTAGGTCACTCCACCGGCGAGCGATTTCGCCGCGCAGCAGGGGCTGTGTGGCCATGAGGTAGAGCAGGGTGCGGGCCGCCTTAAGCCAACCCGCCTTGGGCAACGCCACATCTTTACCAGAAATATTATGCCGCCCTTTGGAAAGTTTATCCGAACTAGGTGATTTACCCATGACTTTAGCTAGTTCCTGCCGAAAAGACTCCCGCGGCAGGTGGTACTGATGCATAACTTTATCTAAGTAGCCTTCTCGCTCTACGGCGTTCTCGACCTCGGAGAGCAGCTTGGCGACACTGGCCGCAAAAGCACCCCGCCCTTCTGGGGTAAGCGTATCGTGCGACTTGGCAAGACTGGCAATGCGGTACTCTGTAAAGGGTATGCTCTCTTGCGATACTCTGACCAAAAAATCCTCTTTGCTGTGGGTGCGCAAGTAGTCGTCTGGGTCTTTGCTCGTGCCTAAGCTGGCGACGCCGCCACTAAGACCTAGGCGACGCACTACTTCAATGCCCCGCATGGTGGCGGCCACACCCGCATCATCGGTGTCATAACAGAGTATAAGGCGATCGGCGTAGCGCTTTAAGATCGTCACTTGTTCTATAGTTAGCGCCGTGCCAAGCGACGCCACGACATTGTCTAGGCCGTGCTTCCACGCTGCTATGGCATCCATGTACCCCTCCACTATGACGGCATACCCTGCTTTAGAGATAGCCTTGCCTGCCCTATCTAGCCCATAGAGCTCATGTCCCTTGTGGAATAGCTTTGTCTCGGGCGAGTTTAGGTACTTAGGCTGCGTGTCATCGAGCACACGACCCCCAAAGGCTATGACCTGGCCCTGGCGATTACGAATAGGGTACATGATACGATGCCGAAAACGGTCGTAGAGGCCCTTCTCCCCCGCTACAGCTAACCCTACCCGCAGTAGCTCTTCTGGTGCAAAGCCGTCTTTCTCGGCGCGCTCGAGCAGGGTGCGCCATGGCGGCAGGCTGTAGCCAATTTTAAGCTCGGCCATAAGTTCGGGCGAAAGGCCCCGTTTGTTTAAGTATTCGCGCGCCTCACGCCCTAAGGAGGCGTTCTGCAGTTGGCGGTAGTATATGTCGGCCGCCCACTCCATGACCCTGATATCGCGTTCGCGCTCACGGCGCTTGGCTAAGTATGCGGCATCATCTACTTGACTAGTGGGCATTTCGAGCCCCGCTCTTTCGGCGAGACGTTCTAAGGCCTCATTAAAGGACAGCTTGTGGTGCTCCATGAGAAAGCTGAGCGAATTGCCCCCCGCCTGACAACCAAAGCAGTAGTACATTTGCTTTTCGGGGCTGACTTTAAAAGAGGGGGTTTTCTCCCCATGAAAAGGGCACAACCCCCAGTAATCTCGGCCCTTCTTGTTTAGACGCACGGCCTCACCGACCACCTGCACTATGTCGGCGCTAGAGCGCACGAGCTCGACAAATTCTCTAGGGTAACTTGGCATGCGGCCACCTTTCTGCCCAAGCTTTATGCCGGCTTACTTGTCGGAACGCTCACGGCGATTATAGTACTCAATAATCTTTGAGGCTGTTTCTTCTACGGCTTTTTTGGTGACGTCAATTATTCTACACCCGGCTTTGCGCATCACGCCTTCGCCAAAAGAGAGCTCTTCTCTGATGCGCTCGAAGCTAGCATAGCTAGCATTACTGGCCAGGCCAAGGGCCTTTAGGCGTTCTTGCCGGATGGCCTGGAGCTCATCGGCCCTAATGGTTAAGCCAAAGATGCGCGCGGGGTCCACCAGAAAGATTTCTTCTGGTGGGTTGACCTCGGGTACGAGAGGCACATTGGCGACGCGGTACCCGCGGTGGGCGAGATACATGCTGAGTGGTGTCTTGGAGGTGCGTGAAACGCCAAGCAAGACTAAGTCGGCCTTGAGCAAGCCGCGCGGGTCTTTGCCGTCGTCGTACTTTACGGCAAACTCCACCGCCTCGACTTCGCGGAAATATTCTTCATCTAACTGATAGATACGCCCGGGCTGAAGTTTTGGTAGCGACTGAGCGATGGTCGCCAAGCCGTCCATCATGGGCCCTAGTACGTCGACCACACCTACCCCAGCCGCGGCACAACGGGCATTTACATGCTGCCTAAGCTCGGGCAGCACCAGGGTATGGATGACGAGAGAGCGATGCAGCTTGGCCTCGTCGACTACTTCATCTAGCGCTTCGATACTTGAAACGTAGGAGATGCGCTTGTACTCCATATGATTGTCAAACTGACTGACGGCAGCACGGGCCACACGATGTGCTGTCTCGCCTAACGAGTCAGACACAACATAGAGGACGCTCTTTCTCTCCACAATACAACCTCCTAGCGTATTTCCGCCACTTCGGCGAGTAAGGCATTGATGGTACGCAGTGAAATGACCCCGGTCACCTCGAGGTGCTGGCCAGCTGCTGTCTGTACTACTTTGGTGACCGGTAGCGAAGTTAAACCATGGGTTCTGAGCTTACGCGTGGCGGACAAAATGGTTTCGTCCGGTTGTAGAGTCACCAAGTTAGCGCTGCGGGTCATAATGACACTGACTGGCATTCTGTGTAGGTCGACCTGACCGATGGAGCTACGCAGGAGGTCGCTCTGCGAGAGTGCGCCTAGGAGACGCCCGGCCTCATCAACCACAAAGAGGGTGTTGGTGTCCTCGACAAAGGTGGCCACGATGGCATCATACAAAGAGGAGGTGGCTTTAACTACTACGGGTACGCTTTGTACTTCGCGCACACAGAGTTCTAGGAGACGGGCTAAGGCCTCCCCCCCCTGCTCTCGACCAGCGTAAGTGTAGCCCACCCGCGGGCGGGCTTCTAAGTAGCCGGACATGGTCAGGATGGCGAGATCGCCCCGTATGGTGGCACGCGACACTTTTAGTTCGGCGGCGAGGTCTTCGGCAGTGATAGGCTGAGACTGCTTTACTCTCTCTAAGATGCTACCTTGCCGTGGCGTAAGTTGCATGGCTTCACCTCGTTCCCCTTCGTAGCTCCGCCAAAAAGGCACGACTCTCGGGTGTTCGCTCTAACTTGTGGGTCATGATGCGGTCTAGTAGCACAGCCACCTCGCGCTCGGCGGGCGCGGGCTCCGGCCATGTTTCCAGGCGGCGCCAGCTGCCTTCGCTTAATGCCAGGAGCAAGTGATGAGCTTCTTTACTGACAGTGACCAGACTTTGGCTCTGCGCTCTGTTGCTGCAGGTAGGACAGAGAAACCCTGGAGCCGCCAGCACAAGTTTTTGGCCTGCCTCACTGCCGCATTCCATACAATGCTCCACGCTGACGGCGAAACCGAGCCGGCTTAGCAAACGAAGCGTAAAGAACGCCAAAAGCAGCTCGTGGCGCTCACTATGACACAAGATATGAAGGCAGGCCGTGAGTAGACTTAGGATGTCGTCATGGCTCTGCCCATCGACCAAAGATAAATCCACGAGCTCCATCATGTAGAGGCCAAAGGCAATTTTGTCTAAGTTCTCACGCAGGGGGCGAAAACCCTCGACCATCTCTACCTGACTTAGGGTGTAGAGAGATTTTCCTTGGTAGAGGGTGAAACGCAGGTGCGAGAAGGGCTGGGTGACAGACGCAAAACGACTCTGTACCTTGCGGGCACCTTTTGCTACCGCGCGCACCTTGCCATGGCCGGCGACCAGTATTAAGAGTAGCCTATCCCACTCCCCCAAGTTGTAAGACCGGAGCACTAGGCCTTCGCCCTTAAGTTGTGGCATTCTGAGCTTGGCTTTCCTCCACAATGGCTACGCCAGAACTAGTACCAATGCGATTAGCGCCAGCGGCAACGAAGGCGAGCAAAGTATCTAAATTGCGTACTCCCCCCGAGGCCTTGACCATAACGTCGGGGCCGACGGTGCGGCGCATAAGAGCGACGTCGGGCAAGGTAGCGCCAGCGGGGCCAAACCCGGTAGAGGTCTTGACAAAAGCTGCCCCTGCTCTTTTAGAGGCGCTGCACACGGCTATCTTTTCTGCGTCATTTAGGAGGGCGGTCTCAAGAATAACCTTGACGCCAACAGGCGCGGCTGCGAGTACCACGGCACGAATGTCGGCTTCTACTTCGGCCCACATACCTGCCTTAGCCCAGCCGATATTAATGACCATGTCTATTTCGCTGGCCCCGTCTAAAATGGCTTGCTTGGTTTCTTGGCACTTGCTATAGGTCGAAGTGGCGCCTAATGGGAAGCCGACCACGCTGGCGACATGAATATCGTCATGAACGATGCTCTTAACCAAGGGCACGTAGCAGGCGTTGACGCACACAGCCGCAAAACCGTACTGATTGGCTTCATGGCAGAGCTTTTCGATGTCGCGCGGGGTGGCGTCGGCCTTTAGTATGGTGTGATCGATATATTTTGCTACTTCTCTTGCTTGCATCCCAACACTACCTTTCTCTCTCGTAACCAAGGCGCTGAATGTCGAGCTCTTTGTTGCGCCAACCCTTGCGTACCTTTACCCACAATTCTAAGTGGACTTGACTGCCTAGCAAGGCCTCCATATCACGGCGTGCGGCTATGCCGACGGCCTTAAGAAGGGCGCCCTGCTTGCCGATGACTATGCCTTTTTGCGACTCGCGCTCGACATAGATGTTAGCTGAGACATGCACGAAGTTGCCCTTGTCGGCCATGCTCTCGACAACCACAGCTAGGGAATGCGGCACTTCATCGCGCGTTAACTCTAACAGCTTCTCTCTGATCATTTCAGCCGCCACAAAACGCTCGGGCTGATCGATAATCATATCGGTGGGGTAGTACTGGGGCCCTACGGGCAGGTTTAGCCGCATGTAGGCTAAGAGATCGTCTACCCCTTGGCCCTGCAAGGCCGAGACGACAAAGACAGCCTTGAACCGATAAACGCCCAAGTAGGCATCGAGAGTGCGCCTAACTTCGTCGGCAGAAACGGTATCGGCCTTGTTGACGACGAGAACTACATGGGCGTTCTCTGGGAACAAGTCGATGATGTGCTGGTCACCCTTGCCTACGCTCGTGCTAGGCTCGACCACAAACCAAGCCTGATCGACCTCGGACAAGCTGCTGACCGCGTTTTGCACCAGTTGCTCGCCTAGCTTGTGCTGTGGCTTATGTATGCCTGGCGTGTCCAAAAAAACGACTTGCAAGTTGTCCTCTGAGAAAATGCAGCGAATTTTGTTGCGGGTAGTCTGCGGCTTGTCGCTGACGATAAGTATTTTCTCGCCTAGTACCCGATTTAGCAGTGTGGACTTGCCTACATTAGGCCGGCCTACCACGGCCACAAAACCTGAATGAAACGTCAATTGATTTCCCCCTTTGTGAGTGACTGCGGACCAAAAGAATCGGGCAGTAATTTGGCAAGGCTTGTCTCGTGCACTTGCCCGTCACCGCCCACCAAGTAAACCGGAAAATCCTCGCCAAACTCGCGCAGTACCTGTCGACAGGCACCGCATGGTGAGGGCAGGCCTTTCTCGATAGCGATGGCCACGGCCTCTATAGAGCGCGGCGCACCGGCAGAAATGGCTGCAAACACGGCAGATCTCTCGGCACACATGGAGAGCCCGTAGGAAGCGTTCTCGACATTGGCCCCTAGGTAAATTTGGCCCCCACTCAAAATCGCCGCACCTACTCTGTAGCCAGAGTAAGGTGCGTACGCTCTGGTTAGGGCCTCTTGTGCCGCCTTAATCAATTCATTGTGCATGGTCTTTTTCCACCTCTTAAATCACTAGTATACCATTATTCCCACCCCTGCCCTACCTAGACGGCAAAAAAGCTGGCAAGGTCATGTTACGCACCGGCACAACATCGACTTGTACCCCTCGCGTAGTGAGCAAGCTTGCTCTCACGAGACTGAGACTTGAATATAGTACGGCACTATCGCCCACGGCTTCGATGAGTACTGGGTCTACTGCAATGGGACGCTGGTTCACCAGTATGACCGGACCGGCACAGCGTATAGAAGAAGTAGCGATAAGACGCTGTTCGCCTACGGCAATACCCGAGGCACCTGCGGCCAGCAACTCGTTGACAATATCGCGCACATCGCCATCGTGGACAATCTCTGCGGCATCAAGACTCCGAAAAGCGTCAAAAACCTTGATGCGCACCCCGGCACCAGTCAAGGGCAGGTGCCCCGCTTGGGTACGTAGAGCCTGCAGCTCTAGGCGCAGGGTAGCGGCTTCTTGCTCTAGCGAGGTCAACCGGTCGGTAAGTGAGCGCGGCAGGGGTGCACGTACCTGCCCATTTTCGATCTCTATATTAATGAGGGAGAAATTGCGTGCTAGGGCGCGGTGGCCGTTTAGCTCCCTTAGAAGCGCTGGCGTAACCATGTCGGGCGGACCTTTAACGAGCACCTCGCGCCCTTCCTCGCGGCTAACGGTGAGCGTCGCCTTGCCCCGCAGGTTCTTTACGGGACCTTGTGTGCGTAACAGGGTGACGATGGCCTCGCGCCGCAAATTTTCGGCTTCTCTCGCCATCACCGTCTGCGCCTCAAGTATCCCCCGCTGCAAAGACTGCGATACTTCGTCTGCCGTGCGAGCCTTGTTCACCTCAAACAGCATCACCGCCAGAGTGTCTTGCATGGCCCGATTCTTATCTAAGCCATCACTCTCCGCGATTCTCGTCAAATGATCGATAACGAGTTCTGCCCCAGCGCGTGCAGTGGCCGCAGCATCGGCCTCCCCCGGCAAACGATAGAGGTTGAAACTACGCCCGAGCATAAGGGTATTAATGAGTAGGACGACCGCGACGACCATCGTAAGCCAAGGCCGCTCTCTCTGCAACACGCTTACTTTCACTGTTCTACGCCCCCCTGTACAGGTAAACATGGCCTACCTACATGCCTACTATACTGCATTATATAGCGCTCGAGGTTGATACATGTGTAGAACTGCCTAGTAACAGCTAACGCCAGAGCGTATAGAGCCGCGGCCAAAAAACAATGGCGCCAATAGCGACTGCGGTGAGCGCGGCAATGAGTACACCCCCGGCAGCAAGACGCTTAGAGAGGGCCGCGAGGGGATGAAAGTTGGGCTCGACTAAGTCGACCACGCGCTCCACAGCAGAATTTAGCATTTCGCTAGTGATAACCAGCCCGGCGGCGAGCAGCACTAAGGCCCACTCCCATCTGTTTAGCCCCGCGTACCAAGAGGCGCCGAGCAGAATAAAGAACACGGCAAAATGAATGCGCATGTTTTTTTCTTCTCTGAAGGCGGTGGCTATGCCTATGAGGGCGTCTCTAAAGCTATCGGTAAGGCGGTGCGGGGCTTTCATCGCTCCATACCAAGGTGGAGCGTCGAACGCTCCACCCCAACGCTCTCTAACAGGGCTTCGGTCACGGCTTTCATTTCGCCTTCGTTTTCAAGATCATGGTCTAGGCCGGCAATGTGGGCCAGCCCATGAGCCAGCAAGAAGGCAATTTCGCGCTCTAGGCTGTGGCCAAAAGACGTGGCTTGGGCCGCGGCCCTCTCTAGCGAAATGACGATATCGCCAAGTAGTAGTGGCTTGTCTGCCGTAGCTAGATGGGGCTCGCCTGAGGCGGCGAAAGCAAAGGACAAAACATCAGTGGGCCCAGCTTTGCCGCGATACTCTTGATTTAACTGACTGATGGCCGCGTCATCGACAAAAGCGATGCTGAGCTCACTATGCTCTGGGAAGTTAAACACTTCTGCCGCTCGTGCCGCGACACGGTGCAGTAGATCGTCAATAGCGCTGGGGAGTGATAGTTGGTCTTGTTCGTTGCTCCATAGTACCTGCATCGAGCATCATTCCTCCTTGCTGCTCTGGGTATTCAATCCGCCGGTGAAAGATCCCTGTGAGGTGGCTTATAAAAGCCGAACCGATTTTATCGATATCTCTTAACGTAAGTTCACTTTCATCTAGCTGGCCAGCATGTAGCTTATCGCGCAGTAGGGAGCGCACCCTTTGTTCTATTTTAAGTGGTGTTGGGGCGGTCATCGCCCGTACGGCGGCTTCAACTACATCGGCCAACATCACGATGGCCGCTTCTTTGCTCCTTGGTCGCGGCCCTTCGTAACGGAAGTCGTCTTCTTTGGTATCGTGGTCGGCCTTTTGCGCCTTGTTATAAAAATACTGTACGACTGAGGTGCCATGATGTTCGCGTAGAATATCAATTATTACTTCGGGCAACTTGTGTTGACGCGCTAACTTAACCCCGTCCTTTACATGGCTAGTAATAATTAGTGCACTTAAATGAGGCGAGTAATCGTCGTGGGGGTTTTCGGCCACCAGTTGGTTTTCAATAAAGAAGTAAGGTCGCTCTACTTTACCTGCATCGTGGTAGTAGGCTCCGACCCTAGTGCGCAGGGGGTCGGCACCAACTTGCAGGGCAGCTGACTCTGCCAAATTAGCTACAATCAAACTATGGTGGTAGGTGCCCGGGGCCTCAATGAGCAGGCGCCTCAGTAAGGGATGCTGCGGATTGGCCAGCTCGGCTAATTTGATGCTTGAAACCACCCCAAAGGCGTTCTCTAAGAAGGGCAAGGTACCGATGGTAAGAATGGCGGAGAGCAAGCCATTAGTGAGGCCAAAGAAGGTGTCTCGCAGTGCTAGCTGTAGTACGTCACCTGATAAAAGAGCAAAGGCAGCCACCGTCACGGCATTGACGCCGCCGACTACGAGCCCGCTCTGCACGAGGCTGCGCCTAAGCTCACTACTAGACACGGCATAGATACCAGCAGCCGAACCAAGCAGCGCCACCACGAAAAACCGCGGTTCAAACCCGGTAAAACCGGCCACCAAGAGGCTTAGCGCCACACCAATGCCGATGCCAACTCTGGCATCGACTAGGACGGCAATGAGCATGCTGGCGGCGGCCACCGGCATCAAGTAGCCCGTTACCCCGGCGAGAGCAAAAGAAATAAAGGCTACACCTAGGCAGATGACGGCAATCAGCCCTAGCTGCGCGGTGGAGGCGTAGACAGCACGATAGTGAAAGTACAGATAGGCTAAGGGAAAGAGCAGTATTAAGAGAACTAGCAGCATTACGCCCGCTATGGCGCGAAAATTAAAGCCCGTGCGCAGTAGGCCGAGGTCGCTCAGCAGGGTAATCTCTCTCGTCGTAGCTATTTCACCCTGGCCAATGATTTTTTGGCCCTTCTGCAAGAAAATAGGGCTCACAAGCCTTGCTGCCGCTTCTCTCTCGCGCTCGGTAGCGACCTCGTTCAGGCGCAAATTAGGCGTCATAAGCGGGGGAACTAGGGCTGCCAGTAGGCCCCGCTCATCACTACTAAGGGGCGTCTCGCGCAAGGCCTCGCGCAGGCGTGATCGCGCTAGCTCCATGCCGTCCTCTTTGATGCCTAGCCTGTAGAGAGGCTCTAGTACCTGCGTTAACTCGAGCAGGAGATCTTGTCGAGCGACCGCATCGACCCTGAACCCGATCTTAATGATGTTCTCAGGCAAGGCTAGGGGTAACTGCGCCCGCGCCGCCTCTAGGCGGGCGGCCTCGGACATGTCTGCGGCGGCAATTGTTGCCAAACGCACTAGGGTGTCTTCGACCTTGTCGAGCACCTCGGTCACGGCTGCATTGTCTTGATCGTAGACTTCGCCAACAGCGGCCCTAGCGTTCTGCCTGAGGGCTTCTGTAGTGTACCTGTCTTCAACCCGTCGTGGTGCGCCGACAAAAGAGAGGCTGGCCTGCCCCACTCGCAGTGGGACGCTATCTGGTACTAATGTCGCTGTGAGCATGGCTGCGCAGGAGACGAACACTACCCCCAACAAAGTATAGCGATAGGCCTTGTTCTGCTCCACAAAGCGATGCCACAAAAGCGTGAGATATGACACTTAATCACCTTCCCGTTGGGAACTCTCTCCATAAGCCTGGATAATCTTCTGCACTAGGGTGTGCCTGACTACATCTTGATAGGTGAGGTAGACAAAGGAGATGCCCTCTATACCTGCTAAGACGGCACGGGCGTCATCTAGCCCCGAAAGCTTACCCCTAGGCAAATCAATTTGGGTCACGTCACCAGTGACGATAGCGCGCGAGCCAAAACCCAAACGCGTTAAGAACATTTTCATCTGTTCGGGCGAGGTGTTTTGCGCCTCATCCAAGATAACATAGGCGTCGTCTAGAGTGCGCCCGCGCATGTAAGCTAGGGGCGCAACTTCAATTACGCCTTTTTCCATGTGCTTGGTAAAGGTCTCAATACCCAAGATGTCAAATAGGGCATCATAGAGGGGACGCAGGTAGGGGTCGACTTTATCTTGTAGGTCGCCCGGTAAGAAACCGAGTTTCTCGCCGGCCTCGACGGCGGGGCGCGTGAGCACTAAGCGGCTTACTTCGCGCGCCTTGAGAGCAGCCACGGCATGGGCCATGGCGAGATATGTTTTGCCTGTGCCGGCCGGGCCGATGCCAAAAACAATGTCATGCTTGCGCAGGGCCTCTACATATTGTTTCTGCCCGAGTGTCTTTGGCTTTACCTGTTTGCCGCGAAAAGTCTGCACGACCAAGCCGTTAACTAATTCACTCATTTTGATGCCCTGCGGAGCTTCTGCTAGCCGCAAGAGGTAGGTGACATCGCCAAGGCTAAGGCTGCCGCCGCTACGTAAGAGTTCGAGCATGCCCCTGACAACGTCTTCTACTTTGCGAACATTTTCGCGAGCACCCGTAATCAATAATTCGTTGTCTTTACAGTATATGCCTACAGGAAAAACTGCCTCAATCGCTTTGACATGCTCATCGTGCAGGCCAAGTAGCGCGGCTGCCTCGCTGTTGTCACGGATGACAAGTTTCACTGCTTTAGCTTCGATGCAAATGCCCTCCTCAATGATCTGCATGTGCGACGAACTTACCTATGTCTTCGAGAGTTTCTACGGTGATGGTGACGGTCACCTCTGTTGCCGTTGGCGACCATTCTTCATGGTGTTTTCTTTCGACTATGCGTGCCTGTGGCGGAACAATAAGCCTAAGGTTCTGCTCGGCTTGCGCGCGGGCATCGGCTAGGACTTGCTCGCGCGAAACTGCCTCCATCTGCATTACTTGCTCGCGGAAGGTCACAACTACATATTCGACGAAAGGCGCCACAATCCTTTTCTCTGTGACGGCATCGTAGTACGGAAAGGGCGATGTCGATACCCCAGAAAGGTGGACTCTCGCCTCGCCCGCACCTAGCCAGGTACCCACAGCTACCCGGCCGGTGAAGCTTCTCTGCTGTCTATGCGTTGTGGCCTGCCCCTTGGCCTCGTACCACACGCGGGCCTCGGCCATGCCAAGAGCATGGACGGGCGGCATAGTCTGGCCATTAATGACCATGCGACCGCTAATGAGCACTTGACCGGCCGTAACAGTAGCATTTGCATTGACCACGGCCTGCCCTGTGTAGGCGATTAAGCGGGTTAGGAGCCCGTTCTTGGCGGCGACTATGTCCCCTGGCGGGCGATGGGGGGGAATGATGGTCTCGCGCTCCACTAGTTTAATTTCGGCCCGACTACCGCGCAAGGAGACGGCCACAAAAACTAACTCGGGGAACTTTACGCGCAGGGCCTGCGTGACCTCCTCTGTTTTTATTCTTTCGCGCCATGCCCCTATATATAAGCCTTGCTCCTTGGCTACTTGGGCTATTTCGGCCGATGATATAGCTACGCTAGGCTCAATGTCGATAAACCAGACAATATTCGAGAGAAGCCAGATAAGCAGCGCAAAGACAAGTATCCCACAGGCAAAAGACCATCGTCGGTACATGCGCTGCATAAAGAACGGTAAGCCATGGCGTCGCACCACGCGCACCGAGCAGCGGTTGCGGCGCGCAAGCTTGCGCATAGCAAAGAAGCCTTTGATGCTGGTAGAGAGAGTAATGTGGTCGTGCCGCACTTTGACTCTCCACAGCGGTAGGAGCAGACGGTGGCAGCTGTTGATAAAGTCTATGCGTCCTTCGCCGCCGATGCGGAGGGTTAGTACGCCAAAGAGAAAGGTCCACCAGTTATTTCTCATGGTTGTCTGTCTCATACCTTAGTATAGTGATCTTGCCTGCCACGACTACTTCCTCTCGCCCTATACTGAGCAAGGTCAAATCGTCCCCTTGTATCGTAAGACTACCTCCTTTAACGGCAATTCTTAAGCCAACGAGCTCGAAAGCCAGTATGCATAGATAGTTTTCTACAATCAAGTGCCTGTTGCCCACCATGGTCAGGCGTGGCAAATTAAAGACCATTTCTTCCGGCATATCGAGCATCGAGTTAAAAAAGCCCCGCCACCCCCGCATAGTCAGCCCCCCTCTCTTCAACTTATGTCTTTAACAGCCGGGGAATAACAAAAGACGCCCGGAAGGGCGTCCGTTGCGGAGAGGGCGGAGGGTCGTGATACTTGCCATGTCTTTAGGCAAGGTGTGGCAAAGTTATGATGAAGCGCGTGCCGCGCCCTGTTTCACTAGCTACGCTGATCTTACCCTTGTGCAGTTCGATGAGCTCTTTGACAATGGCTAGACCCAGGCCACTGCCTCCGTGCAGGCGGGTGCGCGAGCTGTCGGAGCGATAAAATCGCTCCCAAATATGGGGCAAAGACTCGGGGGGTATGCCACAGCCTGTGTCATGGACGATGATCACGGTCTGCCTTTCATCTTGTTCTACCGAAATGCCGACTTCATGGCCGGCGCTGGTATAGGCGAAGGCGTTCTCAAAGAGATTGTCGAGCACCTGCTTCATGCGGTCTGGGTCAGCTAGGAGAGAGCCTGTGGCGTACACACTTTCTACAAAAGTGATGCCGTTTTTTTCGGCTAGGCGCCGCCAGGGGGTTACCACTTCTTCGATGTAGTTCATGAGCGGCAGCGGAAGCCGGCGGAGTGAGAGCGTGCGCGCGTCGCTTTGCGCCAAAGTAAGGAGGTCTTGACTGATACGACCGAGCCGCAGCGTCTCGCTAAGGGCCACGCGCAGATACTCTGATTTAGCCTTTTCGTCTACGGCCACGCCATCGAGAACAGCCTCTATATAGCCTTGTATATGGGCTAGAGGCGTGCGTAGCTCATGTGAGACGATGGCCACAAAACCCCGCCGCGCGTCCTCGAGCTCTTGGCGCGAGCTAATGTCAATAAGGACAGCCACTGCACCCCACACTTTTTCGCGACTGACAAGTGAAGAAGCTCGCACCAGCAAGGTGCGCTCACCGAGCTTTAATTCTTCTTCTACCTGTTCGCTACCCTGTGATGACCACGCCAGACGCAAGGCGCGCGATAATTCTAGAGAGGACTGATTATATTTGAGTAATTCTCTGGCCACTGGGTTTATTTGCAGTACAGCCCCATCCGCCCCAAAGAGAACCACGCCTTCAGTCATGTTTTGCAGGATGCCATGAGCCTGCTCCTTCTCTTGCGCGAGCTCTGTTACAGCTGTGGCCAAGTTGTGGCGCAAGGCGTTAAACCCATCTCCCAGAGAGTCAATCTCGGCTATGCCCGTCGGCAGAATGCTGCCTGTATAGTCTCCCCGCGACAACCGGGTAGTGGCCATGGCTAAGGCTCCTAGGGGCGCCGTCATACCTTTCGCCAGCCAAAAACTTAAGAGTAGCGCACCAAGTACGCCGGCTAAGCCCGACAGCGCAATGGTGCGTCTTACTTCAGCCATGGCTTGGTCAATGCCAGCTAGGGGCGAGTGAATGTAGATGGCCCCTATGGTTATGTTGCGCTGCACAACGGGTATGCCCACCAGCAGGTACGGAGCTTGCAGCAGGTGGTGGGTTTGCCTGAGAACGATGGCCTCGCCGCGCCCGAGCTTGCGCCATTCCTCCACAGGCAAGGCACGTCCCACCAAGCGTGCCATGGGTGCAGAAGACGCCACGATTACGCCCTCATCGTTGACCACCCAAAAGTCTTCGTCTATTACTTGGCGAAGGAGGGCCCACTGCCGCAGGCTCATGTTGAAACCGAGGTCTTCGGTGCCGAAACTGAGGGCGATGCGCGAGGCCCGGCGCGACAGGTCGCGCAGCCTTTGCCCCACTACGACATTCTCCACCAGGTAAGCGATAAGAAAACCGCTCACCGAAACGGTGAGGAGCACGACGACCAAGTAACTACCAAAGAGGCGGCCCCACAAACTCTTAGGCATTGTCGCGCACCTCGAACTTGTAGCCAACGCCCCACACTGTCTGCACATAAGAGTATCGCCCCACGCACTCAAGCTTTTGCCTAACTTTCTTGATGTGGGTGTCTACAGTGCGTGAGTCGCCATAAAACTCGTAGCCCCAGACCATATCGAGCAGCTGCTGTCGCGAAAAGACTTGCCCGGGGTGGCGAATTAGCGCCCAGAGGACCTCGAACTCTTTGGCGGTCAGCTCTACGGCCTGTGCGCCTACGGTGACCGAGCGACGGGCATGGTCCATGGTGAGCTCGGCCATGGCAACTACCTGCGAGCGCTCGTCTTCGGGTAGCGTTCGCCTGAGGACCGCCCTCACCCTCGCCACCAACTCGCGCGGACTAAAGGGCTTGGTGATGTAATCGTCGGCACCCATCTCTAGCCCCCGCAGCTTGTCTTCTTCGGTGGTGCGGGCTGTCAACATAATGATGGGCGCCTTAGAACTAAGCCTCACCTGTCGACAAAACTCCCAGCCGTCTATCGCGGGCAGCATAATATCTAGCAGCACAAGGCTGGGACGTTTCTCGCGAAAGAGAGAGAGGCCGGTCTGGCCATCGAGGGCGACAAAGACGGTGTACCCCTCGCGCTCTAGGTAGGCTTTCATTAATTCGGCCAAGTAGTTTTCGTCTTCAACAATTAAGATAGATGACACAGAGGAGGCCCCCCTTGCTTCTATAAACGTACACTCTCCACGATTATAATGCGTAATTGTGAATTTTTGTTGTTCAAGAATCTCGTTTCAGAATCTCTAGATATAACAAAAACCCACCTGCCCGAGCTCTGCTGGTCAGTGGGTTTTTATCTATAAAGCACAGTTTATGCTACTCTGCTTTACGTGAATTTACGCTTGCGGGCCGCCTCAGACTTTTTCTTACGGCGCACACTAGGCTTCTCATAATGTTCACGCTTGCGCACTTCGGAAAGTACGCCTGACTTTTGGCACTGGCGCTTAAAGCGCTTGAGTGCTTGGTCAAGGCTTTCGTCTTTCCTTACTTTAACTTCTGACATTAAATTTCCCTCCCTCCGCCACTCACGAATGCTCGGAGAAGTCACGGGTAGTTAATCTATACACTTTCGTAATTATAACCTGCGATTAGGGAGGTGTCAACACGTTAGAAAATACCGCGCACTACTCTTCCTTGAGGGCCGCATACACC
>JGI24118J20152_100022_pt1 | contig 24371 bp, 25 predicted proteins | sample Subbioug_CSW11AC_FD_20152 | JGI IMG/M metagenome (IMG submission 20152)
TTAACGTGTTTCCTTGCCGCAGAAAATGTACACACGAAATACCGCAAAAAACAGAGCTAAAACGAGTTCTAAGGTGTCTAGTTTTTGGGGTTCACCGCACTTTGATTCCTCGCTGTTCAGTAACATTGACTTCATCTTTGTCCATTCAGGCTATATCTCCCACGCTTTCTACAGCAGAGTGATTAGTTCGCTTCGCTCCTATCCGCACGTTTCGCTGCACTACCTGCACGACACCAATCCCTTTCGCTCTCTTAAAGACATAGCCGCAGCAATAGACGGCGAAACTTTTTAGGCTCTAGCCCAAAAGGGATCGTGAAAAAGGGGGTTCCAATATGGAACGCAGGAGTACGTTTGATGTGTTCAAGAGCGAAATTTGCCACCAAGTAAAGGACATGGGAGATCTCGACTTTATAATTTACACGCTAGAATCAGGGAATATCAGGCACTATTTTGATAAGCATTGGCATCCCGAAAGCCTATACTTGTTGGCGATGGTTGATTACTTGAGCCGCGAAAACAGCTTGCCTATTTGTCGGGAGTACCATGATATACGGTGCTGCAAGCTAGCTGAACCATTGTTTCCACTAGGTGTTATTATGGCGGATGTTGTTACGAAAGGTACCAAATGGAAAGACAAAAGCATGCGAAATGCTATCCCGGAGTTTTTGCGGTTCAATATAGTGGAGGGGGAGATCAGAAATGTCATCTGATAGAACTTTCTCGCAGTCAACCCTTGACTCCTATCTCAGAGAACTGGCAAGAGAGATAAGAAGAATAGGGGGAAACGCTACACAATATATTGCCACTGGCAATAAGTTTTTTCAGACGATCAGAGACAAAGGATATAGGTACGCCTGCTGGTAGCACCGCGTTTTGCAAATTTTTTGAGACTTCCGTTGACACAGAGCGGCTTTCCCGATAGGATTAACGTAGATATCAAATTAATCCACGGTGTTTCGCCACCGTTAAGGGCGAGTTGTGGATTCGGGTGTTTCGCCACCGTTAAGGGCGAGTTGTGGATTCGGGTGTTTCGCCACCGCAAAGGGCGACTGGTAATACAGCAGGGCACGGGCTAACCGTGTCCTGCTGTCTTCAATAGATAGGATTAATCAGTAGAACGCCCAAGGAGGATGTATGGACGAGCTTAAATTTTACGACGTTGATCAACAGTACCTTCGCTATCTGCACCAATGGGACCCCAGAATACCGCACATTTCCTCAACAAGGAATGAGAAGTTCACCTGCGGCATTGTTCTGGAGGTAAATGGCCATCAATACTTTGCTCCCGTATCATCATTTAGGGAGCAACAACGGTCAAACATCGTCATTCTTAATAATCAGGGCCGCCACGTTGGGAGTGTAAGGTTTAGTTTCATGTTCCCGATTCCAAGCGGCCAAGCAAAGATGAAGGATTTCGCAAAGGAAGACGCTAAATACCGAGAGCTTCTACGGGAAGAGCATGCCTTCTGTAATAAGCACAGAGAGCGTATCAGAAAAAAAGCGCAAGAAACATACGATGCAGTAGTCAAGCGCAAAGAGCCGCTGATGATCAGCAATTGCTGTGCCTTTTCGCTCCTTGAGGAGAAGGCGCTAGAGTATGTCTTGGTTATCGAAGAGGTAAGGCTAGCAGCCAAGGAGGTCGCTCCTATCGACCAAAAGGGCATACGCACACACACCGCAAGGCCCAGCGATGGAAGGGATAGGTAGCTTGATCCAGGCACGGCAGTCCCAATAGGGTAGAGGTCATTGGGGGGAGTGTTTTCTGTCCCACAAGACTTCTATTTTTTATTTTGAGCCGTCCCATGTAAAGGCTTGATTTATTTGGGACGCATTTTGTATGATGAAAGCGCATTGTGGAAAGGAGCGAAAATCTGCCATATGCAAGTTGGATATGTGCGCGTCAGCACAGCGGAACAAAATACAGCTCGCCAAGAGGTCTTGATGTGCGAGCTTGGCGTGGATAGAGTCTTTATTGATAGAGCGAGTGGGAAAAACGCCGACCGACCAGAGCTAAAAAAGCTCCTTGATTTTGTCCGCGAGGGGGATGCCGTAATCGTTGAAAGCATCAGTCGATTTGCTCGGAATACAAGAGAGTTGCTTCGCCTAGTTGACGTGCTGACAGAAAAACGGGTGGAATTCATTAGCAAGAAAGAAAGTATAGATACAGCCTCCCCAGCCGGGAAATTCATGCTCACCCTTTTCGGCGCCATGGCCGAGCTTGAGCGTGACTACATACTACAGCGCCAGGCCGAAGGCATTGTGGTTGCGAAACAGCTTGGAAAATATAAGGGGCGAAAGAAAATTGAGGTCGATAAAAGCAGGTTTCAGGGTGTTTATCTCGAATGGAGAAGAGGAGAAATAACGGCGCTAAAAGCGATGTCGCGTCTGAACCTCACATGGAATACGTTTTATCGGCGTGTAAAGGAATACAAAGCGGAATAAACCAAACGGGTGGCAATATCGCTGCTAGTGCGGCTTAAGCTACCACCGCGAGGGGGTTGGAGCATGGAACATCTGATAAAAGTATCTGGGCGCAAACCCAGTAGTTGGGGCGATGGAGTCCCCCTCTGATCTGCGCTATCGTCCGCAGATGCAGTGTAGTTCGGCTTTAGGCTGAGAAAGAATCCCCCAGCTTTAGCCGTGGGGAAAGCGTCAAGTTAGCTGATAGGAGTTTTTAGTCAACTATTGTCCATTTTGTGGGAGATAACGCATAATTTATAAGTATTTTGGGAGGCAATGTAATGAAATTATTAAATCAGGGTGACATGATAAAACAGGGTAGTTTTTTTTACGAGTTTGCCTTAGCCAATCCTTCCAGTTTGCCCTACAATGCTTGCAGCCAGTCTCGTGATGATGCCATAAAACATAAAAACGAAGATTCTCTCTATTTGGACTGTGAAGATTTCTGGACATTATCGCCATATTTAGGCATTATCTTTGTGGATTACCCTTATTATGGGCCAAAAAAGATTCATGTACAAGAATGGAATGACTTGAAAGCAGTGTGCACTCTAGGTAAAGAAGGCTCTCTTCTATTTTCGTCGTTTTTTAAAGAAGTTGATGAGTGGTTATTGCATAAAAATAATGACTGTGATTATTTTTGGATACTTGGGGTGTAATGGGTTTTATTTAATTTAGAGTCATAATATAGATGAATGATTACGTATCTATGATACTTTGCAGGAGGAGGGTCATAATGAATAAAATGAGAACATTTCTTAGTTTTTTGATTGCGTTTGCAATGCTATTCACCAGTAATATTGTAGAGGTAAATGCAACTGAAAGATGGACACTGTTACCCATCGTAACTTCTAGTTTTGTTCAGGAAGTTACGGAAATTCCGAAAGGTACGGAAGTCATTTCGCCACACTTATACAACGCTATTCCTGTTACTATAACCGCACGGACAGGTGGTACAGGGCTAGACGTAAGAGTTCATAACATTGGTGTTGATACGCTGGATTCGGTTACAGTAAGGGTTACTGCAACAGGATACTCAACTCCATTCACGCAAACTGCCTCTGTCCCGCCGATAATTGGGCGCAATTTTGGCTTTAACATCCCTTTTATCAGAACTACTACAAACTACGCTGTTGTTGTTACTATAAGAGATGGTTCTCAAGTTAGAGTCATAGAGGGCGCTGCTTCACTGGTATTTACGGAAGCGTCTCTGAGTATGGGGGGATGGCATAGGGGTACATTTCCAACTCGAGCTGCTAGCCTTCAATATCATTTTGATAAGCACGGAAGTACAGTTGGATCAAACAACCTAGTTGCTTATTTAAATGCAGCATCAGATATGCGAACTGACATCATAAATCGTTTAAACAACGGCACACTATCAGCAATGTATACCTATACTAACTCTCTAGGGGCAACCGCTGCAAGGACATATAGGCACAGAGCTAACAATAGGTTTATTATTCTAACTAACGCGCCTAACGGTAGTCAGGAAATATTGTCATTTGGACAAAATTAAAAAGATCTAGTAGAACATCACATGGGGTGAGGAAACATCAATATTCCCAGCAAGGTAGTAGTGCCAAGGGAATCTTGTAGAGTGTTGAGATCGAGGCAAACTAGATTTTGGGCGCATGACTTGCGAAGTTCCCGACGGCACATCTTTGACAGCGATTTTGACAGCAACGACGAGGGAATTACGCGTAATGAGCGGATGCGAACAAGTGTTTGTGGGCGCTAAAACCCTTGTATTTACACGCTCCACGACACTACCCGACACGACCGGACATGAGATGCAGAACGCGGCAGATAACTCTTAATCAGTGGGTCCGGGGTTCGAATCCCTGATGGCGCACCAGCAATGACAAGGTTCTCTGGGTCAAGCATAGGACCTTAACGGGAGGGTTTTCGTTTCGCCGTAGCGGCAGAGGAGCAACTGTGTCGAGGTGCCGAAAAGGTGCCGAGGGGTCCAAAATGCGCCTCGGTCACAGGGGGTCTCACTACAAAATAACGTGCAATATCAAGGCTCTATCTATAACTACAGGGTACAACCGAACGCTCTTTTCTATTTCGTAATCAGCAGGCCAGGGGTTCAAATCCCCTCATCGGCTCCAGTGGATTGCTTGGCAACTTTTACAGCAAAACCAACAAATAAACGCCAGGAACCATTGCAGCACCTTGGTCACTGGCGTTTCTCATATTACATAAAGTTGTAGTGGAACGACTCACATGGGCCATAGAGTAGCCCTCATACAGGATGGTTAAGGACTACTGCCGGCTACTCCAACTGCCGACAAGGGACGAGCTGTAATGCAACAGGGCACGGGCTACCCCCGTGTCCTGTTTTTTTTCGACGCAAGTGCCACTAGGGCATCTCTTAGCGGTGCGACATAGATGTGGCAAGCGAAGGTAGTTTCAGTCATGCATGCACCTCATGGGCTGTTTAGCATGCTAGGAAAGGTGTCGCAGCCAGCCCGCGGCACTTCTACAAGGGCCTCCCAGAATAACTAGGCTGCCAGAGGAAGAGTGCTCTGCAAAACTGAGGAAATTAGTCTTACAAGAAGCACACAAGGTAGCCGAGCAGGAATATCACCCAAACCAAGCGAATCCTAGCAGCATCATGCCGATAGGAGTGTTGTCATTGAACGCTATTGAGCTTAGGCACTTAACCAAGTACTACGGCAAAGTGCGGGGCATCGAGAACTTAAGTTTTGACGTTAAAGAAGGCGAGATTTTCGGCTTTATCGGGCCTAACGGCGCAGGTAAAACCACAACCATTCGAACTCTCCTTGGGCTAGTGTTCCCTACCAGCGGCAGCGCTTCTATCTTTGGGTTAGACTGCATCCAGCACGGCCCGAAAATTCGCAAACACATCGGGTATTTGCCCTCAGAAGTCTTTTACTACGACCAGATGAAGGTTATCGACTTGCTCAAGTACTCGGCGAGCTTCTTCAAAAAGGACTGCACAGAGCGTATTCATGAGTTGGCCGAAGCGATGGAGCTAAGTCTTGAGCGCAAGATTGAAGACCTCTCATATGGAAATAAAAAGAAAGTAGGCATTGTGCAGGGGTTGCTGCACGGCCCTAAACTGCTGTTGCTTGATGAGCCGACAAGCGGACTAGACCCGTTGATGCAAAAGAGGTTTTTTGACATTATCGCTGCCGAAAACAAGCAAGGCGTAACAGTTTTTTTCTCCTCGCACATTCTCTCCGAAGTACAGCAGCTTTGCCATCGCGTGGCCGTTATGAAAAACGGCAATGTCATCCGGCTCGAAAGCATCGAGACTCTGCGCCAGGAGAATTACAAGAAGGTGGCCCTAAGATCCTACGGGCTCACGGCAGAGGCTCTGGGGTTAAGCGGGGTCACTAACTTTCACCACGAAAATGGCACTACCCGCTTTTTCTACAAGGGTAGCGCCCAGTCCTTAGTCCAAGCGGTGGCGAAACATGAGCTGACAGATGTCGTGATCGAAGACCCCTCGTTGGAGGAGATATTCATGCACTACTATGAGCAGGGGCCGGCATGAATATCTTCATGTTTGAACTGCGCAAGTACATAGGATCGTTGGCGGTCTGGATAGCGAGCATCGTAGCGCTGCTTGTAATGTTTATGGCATTTTATCCTGTGTTGGCGCAAGATGCGGCGATGCTCGACTTGTTTCTCGAACACTATCCGGAAGAGTTGCTTAAGGCCTTTGGCATGGGGGGCGAACTAAGCCTCGCCACTGTGGCGGGCTTCTTTGCCTTCTCCTTTGCGTTTACGCAGCTGGTGATTGCCGCACAAAGCGCTTACTATGGCTTTCACTTTATGTCGGTAGAAGAACGTGAGATGACGGCAGACTTTCTCTATGCCAAACCGGTGAGCCGCCCGCAAATCCTACTCGCCAAGTACGGGGCGGCGGGTGGGGCGCTCCTCATTACTAACGTGGGCGTGTGGTTCGGTTCGTTCTTGGCGATAAACCTGTTTCGTGGCGCTGCGGATTACGAGCTCTGGCCGCTAGTTTCACTGCTCTTGACCGTGCCCGTGTTTCAACTTTTCTTCTTTAGCCTTGGGTTTGTCGTCACTGCCGTGAGCAAAAAAATCGTCAGCGTGATAGGCGCGGCGGTAGGGGTGTCTTTCGTCCTGTACATGCTAAACGCGCTGCGCCGCATTGTCGGGGGAGAACTGCTCGGCTTGCTTTCACCATACTACCACTTCGACCCGAACTATATTTTGCTGGCCGGGGCGTGGCATCCACTGCTTACGGCCATCAGCGTGAGTTTCATTATCGTGGCTAACTTCGCTGCGGTACGCCTGTATTTGCGGCGCGACCTGCGGTCTGCGACTTAGGGGGGTGGGTAGATGATGAACCTTGTGCTGCGCGAGCTCTACGCGAACAAGAAATCGCTCTTAATCTGGGGTGCGAGTATGGCCGCCTTTGTGGCCATGATGCTCGTGGAGTTTGCTGCCTACTACAAGAATCCCGAAATGCTGGCGGTCATTGATGCTATGCCGCGCGAGCTGCTCGCCGCCTTCGGCATGCTCGATGCTAATCTAACTACCGTAAGCGGCTACCTAAGTATGGCGATGGTGTTCATTAACGTAACCTTAGCGGTGTACGCCACGATGCTCGGGCATAACTTGGTGGCCAAAGAAGAGCGCGACAAAACAGCAGGTTTTCTTATGACGCTCCCCCTCACACGGGCGCGCGTCATTACCGGCAAGCTCTTAGCCGGCGCACTCTGCACGATAATTCTGCTCGTCATTGTCGCGGCAAGTATTCTGGGCATGCTTTTGCCTCACGAGGCTGAACCCTACTTCCTCGCCTTTTTTTCCCGGGCCATAATTACGACTTGGATAATCATGGTCATGTTCTTGGCGTTAGGTACCTTCCTGGGAGCCCTGACTCGGCGCCATAAGCTCGCCTCAGGCCTCGGCATGGGTTTGGTTTTTGCCCTGTACATAGCGTCCATCGTGTCCGGACTGACCGAGCAAATGAGGTTCTTGCGCTACATATCGCCCTTTGAGTACTTCGAAGCGGCAGGACTGCTGCGTGACCGGGCTATTGAGCCGTTTTTCCTAGTGCTCTCGCTCGTTATCGTCATAGTGCTAGTTGTAGGCACTTACGTCTGCTACGGGCGACGGGACTTGTATGTGTGAATGCGCGAAGGGACGGCAGGCTGTCCGACGACAAAGCCAAGGTCGCGGAATTGACTTTTTGCGCCCAACATGCTTGTTGTGGCGGCCGCAATATTGATATAAAAATTGTTATAGTGAGGCAACTTGTGTGCTTGCGCTATAACTACTAGTAGGAGGGTGTTTGTTTGGCTAACTCATACAATGAATACGTGACAGAAATACTGACGCTCATGAAGTCATGGAGGCAGTTGCCAAAATACCAGCTGGAGCGGAGGATAGACGTCCTTCTTGCACCCTTTATAGGTGAGATTATAGCTGGGGTGTTAGGCGGTGAAGCAGTCTTCGTGATTCCTGAGTTTCCACTCAAGAAGGAAAATAATAACGAAAGCAATAATTCTGACTATCTGGTCTTGCTCAAGTCTAGTGACAACGCTCATCAGTGGATACTGGTAGTGCTTAAAACTGATCATAGTTCTATCAAGGCAGCGCAGTTAAAATATTATCAGACAGCCCAAAAAGAGGGCTTCGCGACTTTATATGAGAAGACACAACAGATAGCTACGTCAAAGAACGCTAACCGCAAGCACAGAACCTTACAGTCTCAGCTTGAACATTATCCCAAAGACGGTTCAGTCAGGGTAGTCTACCTCGCTCCAGAGAAAGCCAGGGAGAAGATAGACAATAACTTCTTGCTTATAACTTTTAGAGAGGCCTGTTCACGACCCTCAAAGAAGCACCACGAGGTGTGGCAAGCTTTGGGGCCAGAATTGGCGCAGATGCTCGAAGGGTAGCATCGATTAACAGCAGTTACACCTAGGGAGAAGAGCCGTTAGTTTTTCCTTGGGGGTTGTTAGTCATGTGGTCGTCGAGCTTAGAAGGTCGAGCTTAGAAGAGTGTACTCGTTGATATCTGGAGGACAATGATAGTTGGCCGTGGTGTTGCCTCTCGCGTAATTGGGCAGGGAATTTATCACCTCCAAATTACGCGAGAAGTCATGCGCCAATCTACCAACTTAGTAGCAATTCTAACGCCAATCAATACGGCGGCACATGCTAGTCGTTGTGGATAGTGTGGATAATGTGGAAAACCCCTGGGTAGGGGGTCAGGGTTTATGTTGTGTATCCGCGCTGCCGGGCAGTGTCCTAGGTTGTGCGCGTTATGAGTTCAGCCTGGACTACTTCTGTGCTAGACCGTTGTCACAGTTGTAGCCAACGATAATGGCAAACAGCTAGGGAATTTCAATGTTTAATGAAATTCCATATGGCCTTGCGGTATTTCAATTGGGGTGGCTTAATTGCTTGCAGAGGAGACTATGGGCATGTTGTCCCAGGTCTGCCCTAAAAGGATTCGCCCTGCTTTTTTCTTATGTGTTCCACCCCATTGTTTGAAGTAAAAGGGCACGACCTGTTGGTCGCATTGCTCCTTTAGGTTCAACACCCAGTCAGATTCCATAGGTCGAGCTCCTGGTCCACTTTCACCGCCTACAATGCTCCATTGAATGCCAGAGAGGTTCACTGCTCCTATATCATTCAGTAGGGGTTCAAAGGATATGAATCTAACTGCAGAAGCAACGGTTCTAAGGGCGTCAACACGGTATTTGTGCTCAGAACTCTCGACAGTTACTCCTTGCCAGATGTTCGGAGTCCAATTGAGCTGAGGTGCTAATTCCGCCAGGCGCAGAGCGCGCTTAGTCAAGATCTGAAAAGTGTGCATTGGAGCCTTGTTCATGACCTCGAAGACTTGTTCAATGAAGCGGAAGGGTATGTCTTCGTGAAATAGGTCAGACATGGAGTTCACAAAAACTAGTCTCGGTTTGCGCCACTTTAGCGGCTCATCAAGGGCTGACTCGTGGGTCCTCACGCTGAAGCCATCCTCATACTTCGCGCTTCCCATGTGCATGAGTCTATTGGCCATAGTATAAGCGTAGCAGTTCTTGCATCCATCGGAGATACGGGTGCAGCCGGTGACAGGGTTCCAAGTATTTTCTGTCCACTCAATTTTAGACTTAGCAGACACTATCACTTCCCCCTTCCTATGACTTGTACTTAAGGATATGGTCTGCGCCCTTTAAAGACAATTGTATCGCACGGTGACTGGGATTACTAATAGCAAAACAGAGTAAAAACATCGGAGCATTTTTGGATTGCCGTAACACAGCTGGACTTGGAGAAACCCCCGGGAAGATAGTCCTCAGACGCTTAATCACGTATGCCTTGATATCTTCTACCTCGACTCGCTCTACCCTTTCATCATCAAATAGGCTGAGTTGTGCTGGTGCATGGTAGAGTTCTTTCTGCCATTCATGTGTCCCGAGGAGTGCATTGATCTTCTCTTGCCAGCTATTCGGGATGCGACCTTCTTTGGGCAGGCATCTAATAAGAGCTGATAGGGGAAAGAGATACCAAACATCAAAAGCCTCACTCTGGGCAATGGTTTTTAGTGACTCCCATCTAAGGTTCATAGCATAAGGGTCTAAAAATATGACTCCGCGCCAGTTGTTTGCACGCCAGTTGTATGTATAGATACTCTTAAGCATTTCGTTACAGTCTCCTAGAAAGAAGTCTATGCGCTTTCCAGGGGCTTTCTCGCCGGATTTGTTCGAGAGCTCTGCTAAATATGACTCATCATGCTCGATAAATATGTATCGATCGAAGGGATAGTCAAGAGCCCTCAGGGCTGAGCCAGTAACGCTTTGCTCTGTCTTCAGGTCTACGTTGCCGCTTCCTGCAAATGCGTCAATGTAGCACAGATTGAAGTTTTGTTTTTTTAGAGCCGTCGTATAGAATCCTAAGTATCTTTGTAGCATCTCTAGCTTAATAAGGGTCCATGGGCCACCAAACCCCTGGGTCAAGCTGAGCACCCCCTAGCGAACATGCGTTCTTAATAGAATAATAAACTAATAGTATGATATTGGCAATAGGAAGTTAAGGATTAGCGCTGCTGTAGACAATTTAGTGATGCCAGATTGTTTGACAACAGAGAAGGATTAGGTTCAATGACTGCGGCCTACTCTGTAAGAGATGAGGACAACGTTTCGCGTGTTCTTTCTTTAATTAGCAGTAAGGGGACGGGATTCTTCGGGCGGTTGTTTCTGCATAGGTGAATTCAGGACTCTTGTTATCTAATGCCGAGGGGGGCTTGTTCTGGTAGCATCCGCTAAGCCAGACCCAAGAAAGATCTTTGAGGCTTTCTAGCGTCGTCGGCTTCTCTAGGGCTCTTTCGCTCAGGGACGAGTCTAGCCCCTGCTAAAGAGTTTTGCCCCTGGCTGATGCGAAGCTTAGCGTAAGTCAGGGGAGGCCCTTACTATTTCCAGCTACCCTGGCGCAGGTATTTCTGCCGAGGCGGCGAAGTAAGTACGAGAAATACACATTAGGAGTGGACATATGCGTAAGATTATTTCGCTCGCCGCACTTATCATCGCCCTCAGTATGTTGACGGGTTGTGCCCTGACTGCACGCACGGCCTTGATGCGCCAAGGTGTGGCGTTTAGTGCGGAGAGCTTTTTCGCCGCCATTGAGGCGGGTCAGCCAGAAATTGTAGAGCTGCTACTACGTGCGGGTATAGACACTGCCGCCGAAAACGACGCTGGCCATACGCCGCTTTTGGCGGCGATCAACAAGGGGCACAGCGGCATTGTTGAGATGCTGCTATCCGCCGGCGTTTCGCCCAACCAAGTCAGCCAAGAGGGATGGGCGCCGCTCCATGTGGCAGCGTATAATGTCCTGCCGGAAATGACTAAGCTTTTGCTGGACAAAGGAGCGGACGTCAACCTTACCCATGAGAACGGCGCCACCGCCCTGCTCCTCGCTGTAGACAGCCAAGACATGGTGAGCCTAGGGTACTTGCTAGATAAAGGGGCAGATATTTCCGCCAAGCTGCCCAATGGGGCGACAGCCCTGCATCTAGCTGCACAAGCGGGCCATGCGGAGATTGTGGCGCGGCTACTAAGTGCCCAGGCGGCGGCTGACGCTACGATGGAGGGCGACTTTACGCCTCTCATGGTGGCCGTGCAGGAAGGGCATGAAGCCCTCGTAGAGGCCCTGCTCAAAGCTGGGGCACAGGTCAATCTCGCCAACACCCAGGGAGCCACAGCGCTCTTAATGGCCGCACAAGAGAACCGCTTAGCCATCGCCGCTTTGCTGCTTGAGTATCAGGCTGATGTAAAAGCAACTGTAGAGGGACATACCGCCGTTGCATTGGCACAGCTAGGTGGCCATGCGGCCATGGTCGACTTGTTGCGCACTTTCGGTGCCCGTTAACTTGGCACAGCCTAGTGCTATGTGTTAAAATGAACGGGATGAGCGCGGGTGTAGCTCAATGGCAGAGCACCAGCTTCCCAAGCTGGCTACGAGGGTTCGATTCCCTTCACCCGCTCCAAAACACGCTAACCCCCGCACGGGGGTTTTTTGTCACTTGCCCTGCCTAGCGCGCCTTTGTGCCAAGCCGTACTATAGACAAGAAGTTAGAATAGTTATGCATGGAAAGGCTATCTTGCCTTTTTGTTGGGGAGCATGACCATTAGTTGAGACGAATTATCTTGTTTTAGCAGGAAAACTGCCTAGGACAGCGAAGTACAAAGTAGGCCTGGTATCTGCCCAATGTATGCCGTGCTTTTCATGGCACCAGCTTTTTTGCGAAAGGAAAGGTGATGAAAAGGTGCAAGGTATCAAAAGGGTAGTGAGCACCTCTACCCAGTGGTTGAAAAAAAGTAAGTACAAAGCAATTGGCGTAGCCCTGTTTGTCGCTCTGTGCAGTATCTTCGCTCTGCAATCTTTGGCGTGGGAGGTCAGTCTAAACGGCGAGTTTGTCGGACTAGTGCGTGAGCGGCAAGCGCTTGCGGCAGCGATAACTGCCCACACCGAGCAAGTTCGCGAGGAGCGTGGCTGGGATGTGGGGGTATCTAGCCATATCGCCTACGTGCCGAAGTTCAGCTTATCTAGTGATGAACTGGCCACCGTTAAAGAGGAGATTCTACCTCGCCTAGAGTTCGGCAAAAAAGCCGCGGTAATTGTCATAGATAGCATGCCTGTCACTGCCTTGGCCACCCGTAAAGAAGCCGAAGAGCTTCTTGCCGAGGTGAAAAATGCGTTCACCCCTACCCAGCCGAACGCACAACTCGAAACGGTCGAATTTCTCCAGGAAACGGAGATTATTGAAGAATACCGCACCATCGAGGAAATACACGAGCCGGCTGCAGCGAAGAACGTTCTCTTGCATGGTAGCGAACGCATCCTGACTCACACTGTTAAACGAGGCGAGTCGTTTTGGACGATCGCCATGCGGCACCAACTAGGCGTCAGCGTCTTAGCAGCCGCTAACCCGCATATACGCCCCGAGCGCTTGCAGATAGGCGCAACACTCAACCTTACCATCCAAGAACCCTTCCTAGAGGTACAGACGGTGACAAAGGTCACTTTCAATCAGGACGTACCTTTTGCCACCACCAATGTGGTGGACAACACGCTCTGGCATTGGGACAGGCGCGTGCGCACCCCCGGCCGGCCGGGCACGCAAGAGGTAGTAGCACGCGTAACCGCGGTTAATGGTGAAGAAGTAGCTCGCGACATCGTGTCGCGCGTGCAGACTGCGGCTCCCACGGCCCAAGTGGTAGCACGCGGCACTAAGCTGGCCCCCACGATGAGTACAGGCGCTTTTCTCTGGCCTACCACCGGGCGCGTCACTTCAGCCTTCGGTAGGCGTTGGGACGGCTTTCATGAAGGTGTAGATATCGGCGCTCCTACGGGTACCGCCATACGCGCCGCAGATAGTGGCATAGTCTCCTTCTCCGGCTGGGGGGGTGGCTATGGCAACATGGTGCGCATAGAGCATGGCGACGGCTATGCCACCGTCTATGCCCATGCCTCACGTCTCTTAGTTGCAGTGAACGATGTGGTCGAAAAGGGGCAAGTAATTGCTCATGTAGGCAATACAGGGCGCAGCTTTGGGCCACACCTGCATTTTGAGATTCATCGTCAAGGCAGACCCCTTGATCCGTTGACCTTTTTTAGATAGCACAGGCGGCCAAGGCCGCCTTTTTTACTAGGGGGAGGTTCCAGTGCAAAAACCAGAACTGCTAGCCCCTGCGGGGAGTTTTGCAGCTTTAAGGGCCGCGGTTAAGTCTGGGGCAGACGCAGTCTACCTTGGCGGGGTGAAGTTTAGCGCGCGCGAGGGCGCCGAAAACTTTTCTTTAGAGACCTTAGCGCAAGCAGTGCTCTTTGCCCATCGCAGCAAGGTCAAGGTTTATGTGGCCGTTAACACCTTGCTTAAAGACGACGAGATGGAAGATGCCCTAGATTTTTTGCGCTGCGCCCACAACATAGGGGCGGATGCGGCCATAGTGCAAGACCTAGGCTTGGCCGGTCTTCTACGGCAATACTTGCCCGCTTTAGAGCTCCATGCGAGCACCCAAATGACTACAACCTCGCTTTCTGGCGTCAGGGCACTAGCGGCGCGTGGTTTCCACAGGGTCGTTTTGGCGCGCGAGCTCACCAAGGGGCAAATTAAAGAAATCGTAGAGGCCAAAGTGCTGCCCTGCGAGGTCTTTATCCACGGGGCGCTTTGCGTCGCCTACTCCGGACAATGCCTCTTTAGCTCTCTCTTGGGTGCTAGAAGTGGTAACCGCGGTCAGTGTGCGCAGCCTTGTCGATTGCCCTACAGCGAAAATGACGCGTCTTATTCCTACCCCCTGAGCCCTAAAGACCTTTGTCGGCTAGAGCATCTTAGCGAGGTCATGGCCTTAAATTGCGCTTCCTTAAAAATTGAGGGCCGCCTTAAACGCCCCGAGTATGTGGCCGAAGTAGTCAGTATCTACCGGCGGGCCATAGATAATATCTGCGAAAAAGGCTCGCATGCCAGTACTCCCCTCGAGCAAAGGCAGCTTGCACAGTCCTTTAACCGAGGTTTTACCACAGGGTTCTTCTACGGCAAGCCTGGTCGCGCCCTCTATAGTGGCGACAGCCCCGGTCATCGGGGGGTCCAAGTGGGGGCGGTGGTGGAGAACAAAGAGGGACAAGCCGTGGTGTCGTTCTCGGTCGCGGCGCACTCTGGCGACGTGCTGGCCTTCGGGCAGGACGAAACAGTGACGTTAACCATAAACTATCGCGAGAACGCCCTAGGTGTAGTGGCCACTACCAAGAGGCACAAAATGGGGCAGGTAGTTAACCGCTTAGTTGACGCCCGCCGCAACCAAGAGCTCATGGACGAAGTGCTGAAGTTTTCGTCCCCCACTCCACCTGCTAGCTGGCAGGTTTCGGGCAGAGAGGGCGGGCTGCTTACGGTTTCTCTCTCTTGCCTCGGGCATACCGTTACAGTCTGGGGGGACGAACCACTAGAGAGGTCTAAGGGTCAGATCGCTCCCCTGCCCCTTTTAGAGCGTCAGCTCTCTAAGCTAGGGGGAACGCCCTTTGTCATGGGCGAGGTGCGGGCAGAGGTGGACCCCTTTGTCTTCTTGTCTATCAGCGAAATCAATAGTTGTCGTAGGCGCGCTGTGGAACTATTGAGCCAGGAGCTCTGGGGTAATCCCTGTCCGGTAGAGCCCGTAGCACCTGTGTACCTGTTGCCCGAAAAAACAAAAGCCCGCTCCCTCCCCCTGCTGGTAGTATCCGTGGCGGATGCCAGCGAGGCCTTTGTCGCCGCCCGCGCTGGCGCGCGAGAGCTCATTCTCGGCAAAGAATGGGCAGAAGAAGGGCCAAGTGAGCAGTTAGAGGGGTATAAAGCCCTTAAAGAAATCGTGCCCATACCCGTGGCGCTGCGTCTGCCGCGCATTATGCATACCGAAGAAGAAGCCGCCTGGCAAAAAAATATCCACAAGGACATAGTGTACTACGCCTCCTCTCTTGGCGGCGTGGAGCTAATCTTGCAGCAGGGTGGTCGAGTGCGCGGTGATGTGGGGCTCAATGTACTGAACAGCTACGCAGCAGAGGCCCTGCCGGGGCTCTTGTCGGTCACCGCCTCGCTAGAGCTTTCGCAAGCCGAATTGCGGCGCATGAATAGGCAAACCGATAGAGAAGTAGAGGTAGTGGTGCATAGCCGACAGCTACTTATGGTTCTTGAGAATAGCGGCTATGCCGCCTTTCTGCGTGATCGCAAAGGCATGCGCTTTTCGCTGGCAGAAGACATGGTAGGCCGCGCCTACTTACTTAACTCGCAAGTACAAAGTCACATCGATGTTCTGTACGCCTTGCTAGGCATGCCCATCTCTCGTTTGCGGCTCGACATTGCCGGGGTAGGAGCGGAACTTGTAGAGCGAACTGTACGTCTATACACTCAGGCCCTCGAAGCTAGAGAAGATAAAGAGCGCGCCAAGATACTGCGCGGCAACCTCATGGCCGACTGGGGATTATTGACACGTGGGCATTGGCAGAGAGGCGTCTGATTTCTGCAGGAGAACTGCCCCTGATGGCGAAAGTTCACATAGTGTTCTTATAAAGGGAGGGGCTAGTTTGAGTCCAAAAATACTAGTTGTGGAAGACGAAAAGCCCATTGCCGAGATTGTGAAGTACAATCTCGAGCGCGAGGGTTTTTCTGTAGACCTCGCCTTTAATGGTCGCGACGCCCTCGACATGGCCATTAGACAAATCCCCGACCTTATACTGTTAGATGTTATGCTGCCTAAGCTCGACGGCTTTCAAGTCCTAGCAGAGCTCAGGCGCACCACAGACAACCCCATACTTATGTTGACGGCCAAAGAAGGCGAAAGTGACAAGGTTAGAGGCTTAGATTTAGGGGCAGACGACTATATCACCAAGCCCTTTAGTCCTCGTGAGTTAGTCGCGCGCGTTAAAGCGCATTTACGTCGTGCCCATCTTTTAGGCACCACTGAGGAAAACGATGTTTCTTCGCTTTGGTGCGACAAGCTCGTCATCGACTTAGTCAAGTACGAAGTGCGCAAAGAGGGCTTGCCTATTGAGTTGACGGTGAGAGAGTTTGAGCTACTAAAGTACCTAGCGCTACATCGTGGCCGTGTGTTCGACCGCGAGCACCTTCTTAAAGAGGTGTGGGGGTATGATTACTTTGGTGACGGCAGAACTGTAGACGTGACAGTGCGCCGTTTGCGCGAGAAGATTGAGGATGACCCTAGCGCGGGCAATGCTAAGTATGTCTTGACCCGCCGCGGAGTAGGCTACTACTTCCGCGAATCGGAAGTGGGATAGCATGTTTCGTAGCATCAGGTGGAGGCTTATACTCCTCTACATACTTCTTATTATGGTCGCCATGCAGTTTGTCAGCTTCTACCTGTTGCAGCGCATTGAGGAATTGTACCTCGAAGAGGCGCGTACGGTACTACGCACGCGCGGAGCACAGCTCTTAAGAGTGCTTGAAATTGAAGCAGAGCGCGGCCCCCTAGCGCGTGACAGAGTAGAGATTATACTAAACGACTTGCGTGCCCGCGAGGAGGACGCCATTGTTTTTTTGCTCACCGCCGAACAGCGAATCTTGGCCACCTCCCTCAATGCCGAGGCGATGCGTGGCCTGTATGTGCTTGGTGAGTACGCCGTTATTTTAGAGAGCATGCATGTGCAAACAGCTCTTGATGCCGTCTGGCAGGATGCCAGCGGGCGCAAGTTCTATACTTTAGCCCAGCCAATCACCCTGACCGTGCGCCATGGCCAAGTCAATACAGAGGCCGCCAGCATTTTTGTGCGCGAGCCCTTAGACCATACTTACCGTATTTTGCACGAAGTACAGGTGCGTCTCTTAAATGCCACCCTGCTCTCTATTTTCGTGACCATATTGCTCGGCACTTTCGCGGCCCAAACAATTACGAAGCCCATTCAAGAGATAACCAGCAAGGCCGCAAGTCTCGCGGCGGGCAACTTCGACATCGTCGTTCAAGTTAAGTCTAAAGACGAGATCGGCAAGCTAGGCGAGGTTTTTAACTACCTCACCAGCACGCTACGCGCGACACTAACCGAATTACACAACGACAAAACTAAGCTTGAGGCCATCCTCACCCAGATGACGAACGGCGTTATCGCCATGGACACTACCGGCACCATTATTCATGCCAATACTAGGGCGCGGCATATGTTAGGGCTGACCGAGTATTCGCAGGTAGCCTATATACTCGAACGCCTAAGCTTTGGTGATGTCAAGCGCCTCTTAGAGCGAGAGGCCCCGCAAGTTACCGAAGTCGTTATCGGTTCTCCCCAATCTATTGCGGTGCGCTCCATAGCAGCCCCGTTTCACTCCGCCGAGGGTGCGGTTACCGGGGTCATCATTGTTATGCAAGATATAACCGAAGAATCGCGGCTCGAAACCATGCGGCAAGAGTTTGTGGCCAATGTCTCGCATGAGTTAAAGACGCCCCTCACCACCATCAAAAGCTATGCCGAGACTCTTCTTACCGGAGCGCTGGAGTCAAGAGAGCTCGCCGGCAACTTTATTACGGTCATTTCAGAAGAGGCCGACAGGATGGATCGCCTAGTTAAAGACCTGCTTACTTTGTCCCAACTCGATTACCAGCGGCATAACCTGCAGTGCCGCCCCGTCCTCCTCGATGAGCTAGTGATAGACGTCTTAGAGAAGCTTTCTTTCTCCGCCTGTCAGCGCGGGGTGCGTTTTGGCACTGACTTCTGTGAAGAAATACCCATTGTTATGGCTAACCCCGACAAAGTTGAGCAAGTGTTAGTCAACATCATTGCCAATGCCATAAAGTACGCCCACGAAAACGGAGAAGTCGTTATTTCTCTACAGGTGAGCGAGAGCATGGTGCGTGTCGGCATCAAGGACGATGGGCCAGGCATTCCAAGCGATGACCAATCGCGTATTTTTGAGCGTTTCTACCGGGTTGACAAGGCTCGCTCCCGTGAGCTCGGCGGTACGGGCCTGGGGCTGGCCATTGCCAAGCAGTTGGTAGAAGCCCACGGCGGAACGATAGGAATTGAAAGTGAAGTAGGTAAGGGTACTGAGGTGTATTTCTCACTGCCTCGCCACAAGCCGAATCCCCCTGGGCAGGTGAAGTAACATGTGGGAGAAGCTAAAAAGCGCGACGCTAGTGGTGCTGATTTTAACTAGCGTCTACATGACCGGGCAGTTATGGCTTGTCCATTACGCGCCGCCCGGGGCTACGGCTCTGCGCGGCGACTTCCCCGAGCCCATGCCCCTAGAGCTGATGGCCCCTATCGCTATAAACTTGCATTTGACAGAGGAGTCTCGCGGCCTTAGCCCGGGGCAGCCTGGCTTTGCGGAGACGTGGGAGTTCTTTCGGGGCCTCATCAGCGGAGGGCACATGGTTTCTGTGCGCTCTATCACCGAGCAAGAATGGCAGCGCGCCTATGCTGGCAACAGCATAGAAGTTAAGCTGGCAGGCAGAGTGCAAATGCGCATGTGGCTAGAAGCACAGAGCGTGCAACCCTCAGGACTTGGCACCGAACATGTGATGGATAGAGTGCTGATGAGCACCCATTCTAATCACGTCTATTTTTGGGACACCGAGCGCGGCGTGTACCTAGCTTGGGAAAATGCCGCGCGCCCGGACCAGCCCTCGCGAGTTAGAGAGCAGACAGCGCTTCATTTGGCGACAGCACAGCAAAGCTGGCAGGGAGAGCCAATTAGACGGCTCACGCCGCGATTACGTGCTCGAGCGGCACCCTGGGTCTATGTCCCTGCCGAGCCAGGGCTTTGGCCGCAACTTTTAGCCCGCCACGAGCGGGCCCAGAACAGCCAACTCATAGCGGGTTTCTTCCCTGACTGGTCGTTAGTGCGAAGAGTGAGTGAGCGCGACGGCAGAATGTCTTTCACCGATGGCTTGCGGCATGTGTACCTGCACCCTAGCAGCGCCGTACAGTATGTATCGACAACTTGGTTTCGCCCCACTTACGACATTAACGCCCGTGCCAGCCTCATTCTCGCTATGGCACTCAATTTTGTGGCTCGTCATGGGGGCTGGCCAGATGATGTGCGGCTTAGTTACATGGAGGTCTCGGCCCCTACTTCCGGGCTTCCACAGATAGCCTTTCGCTTTGTCCCCTATACACATATTAATCTCAACGGGCGTGTCGCCTTTGTGCCACTTGTTTCTCCGCGTACGCAAATCGCGCTCACCGTAAATGAGCGCCATGTCTCAGATTACGAGCGCTTAGTATACCACCCGATCGACACGGGGGCATCGCCTACCCGCATTATAACGCCCGAAGCGGCCATTCAAGCAGTGGAGAAGAACCTGCTGCAAGACAAGCTCATTACTGATGTTTATGTGGGTTTCTACCAGCGACACCTCGATGAAGCGGCCGAGTTTCTTTACCCCGTATGGGTTATCGAACAAGGGCAAGAGCTGTTCTTAGTTAATGCCTTTACTGGCGACGTAGTGCCCCGTTAATGGCGCGCAAAGGGAGAGAGGAGGATGCGTAGATGGATTGGGGACGAGTAAAAACGCTCCTCATCGTAAGCTTTCTCATATTAAATATATTGCTCGCGGGGCGACTCTACTTTGTGCCAGAGCTAGAAATGTACCTAGGCCTAACGGACCGCGCCTCCAGCGAGGCCGTGCTGCGCGCCTTGCAGGCTCACGAGGTGGTGCTTACTGGCACACTACCAACTGTCGCGCTAAGGGCACCTTTTGCGCAGGTTTCTTTGCGGCGTCTAAATCATAACGACATTGACCTGCTGCGCAGGCAAATTTTGGGCGACGAGGCGGTACATTCTACTATTGCCACTACTGATGACCGTCCCTTGGTGGAGCAACCCACTAGCTTCGTCTTGGGGCATGAGGACTTAGTCATAACAACTCAGGGGTACATTTCGTACCATAATCGCGCGGTGGCCAAGACAGAGGCGCCCCTCGACGCTGAACAAGCGGTGCAGGTAGCGGAAGAATTCTTTCGTCATAGAATGGACGGACCCAGAGACTTTGTCTTTGACAGCGTCATTCCCCTCGAGGAGGGGAGCTACCGCGTTGAATACGTGCAAACCTTTAGGGGCAACCGCATCTTTCCTGGCTACATCATCATGGTCATCAAAGGTGGCGAAGTGGCAGCTATGTGGATGAGCCGCCTGAATGTGGCCCTCGAGGCTGGCGGCGCAAAGCCGGTGCTGCCGGCAAGTGAGGCCGTGCTTAGCTTGCTCAATCACCGTCTCAACAGAGGTGAGACTGGCGCCATGGAGGTACTTGAGGTCTTGTTCGGCTACCACAGCCCTATCTACGATGCTATTGATCCGTCCTGGCGCGGGGTGCCCGTATGGAGAATACGCACCAACGCGGGAGTATATTTTATTAACGCGCATTCGGGCGTGCCCGAAAGCTGGCCACTGGCCAACTAAATTGCCGCGAAAAGGCGCATATTTTGTTAATTCTTGCTCATAAATTGTTCATAAATAAGCCACACCTTGCTGCTATCATTTTAGAGAGCGCGCTGCTATGATAGAATTAGCGAAGGAAGGTGATGATGGCGACGTCTCCCATCTTGTGCCAATGAGGTTTTCTTGACGGTGTTTTTTTAAGGTGCTATAATTTTCTCTGTCAGCATGGGGGATTGGTCTAACGGTAGGACGACTGACTCTGGATCAGTTTGTGGAGGTTCAAATCCTTCATCCCCTGCCAATTACGTGGCGCGTTAGTCTAGTGGTTAGGACGCCGCCCTCTCAAGGCGGAATCACGGGTTCGAGTCCCGTACGCGCTACCAAGCAGAGTTTAAAGCACCCATAGTGGTGCTTTTTGTGCACAATTCTGTAATGTCCTTAATGAAAGGAGAAAGCAAGATGAGTGAGTTTCCTGAGTTTACGGGTAGGCCGCGCTACTATCGACGCCGATTCCCTTTCTTTCTCATGATGACCGTGGCCATAGTGGCCTCTATCCTAGGCGGGGTGGTGGGCTCATATGTCGCGCCACGCTACATTTTCGGGGGCCTTTTGCCCCATCCCAGCAATACGCCTAATTTCGCTAACTCGACTGCGCCGCCCCTGACCGGGCAGAATACTTTGTTTGATATGGTAGCGCGCGGGGCGGTGGTCGATGTGGCCGAACGGGTGGGCCCGACGATAGTAGGTATCGTTAACCTCGGTCGTGCCACGCGCGGGGTCACCACACTGCGCCAGCAAGGCACAGGCTCCGGCATTATTTTTGACAAAGCGGGACTAATCGTCACCAACCAGCATGTTATAGATAACGCGGCGGAAGTCCGCGTCGTCTTCCCCGAGGGCGTAGAAGTCAGAGCAGAGGTTGTCGGGGCAGATTTCATTACCGACTTGGCGGTGTTGCGCATCAACCTAGCCGACCTGCCCGAAGGCAAGCGCGACTTGCCCGTGGCCGAGTTTGGCGACTCCGCGGCGCTACTGGTCGGCGAACTGGCCGTAGCCATTGGCAACCCCCTCGGGCTTGAGTTCCAGCGCACCGTTACGGCGGGCATCATTAGCGCCGTGGAGAGAACGCTGACCATGGATGACATCTCCTTCACCGTAATCCAGACTGATGCCGCCATTAACTCCGGTAACTCAGGCGGGGCTTTGGCCAATGCACGAGGGCAGATCATCGGCATTAATCAGGCTAAAATAACGGCTGCCGGTGTCGAAGGCATGGGCTTTGCCATACCCATCAATGTCGCCCGACCCATTATCGAGGACCTAGTACGTTATGGCAAGGTCATTCGCCCCTGGCTAGGTATCCGTGGTATCGCCCTTTCTCCGGCCATCGCCACCCAGTACGGGCTCACAGTCACCGAGGGCATCTTTATAGACACCGTTATCGCTCGTAGCCCAGCCCATGTGGCGGGGCTCCGCCGTGGCGACGTTATCGTCAGGTGGAACGGCGAACTGCTGACAGACTTTGAGCGCATGCGCAATCTAATCGCCGCTACCGGCGTAAATGGCGTAGTGCGGCTTGAAATTCGCCGCGGCACTACCCTGTTCACAGTCGAAGTTAGGCTCGAGGCCGCACCTTAAGCATGAAGATCACCCTGCTCGCTGTCGGCTCCCTCAAAGAAGAGTATTTTCGCCGGGCGGCAGAGGAGTACATGATGCGGCTCGCCCCCTATGCAGAGGTAAAGATAATTGAGATTCCAGAATATAAGACTACGCCGAGCGCATCGAGCGCTAACCTAGAACAAGCCCTTGACAGAGAAGGAGCGGCCATAATTAAGTCCATACCAAAGGGGAGTGTGCCCATAGCCTTAGCTATCGAGGCCACTCCCCAATCTTCATTGCAGTTCGCATCCTACCTAAGCCGCCTGCGAGACAGTAGTCAAGGTCAGGTGTGCTTCATTATCGGCGGCTCACATGGCCTGTCTGACGCCGCAAAAAGAGCCTGCACAGACAAACTCTCCTTCGGCCCCCTCACCCTGCCCCATCAACTCGCCCGCATTATCCTGCTAGAGCAGATTTATCGGGCCTTTAAGATTATGCGGAATGAACCTTACCATAAATAATGGTAAATTTGCTTATTAGTAGCTGCGAGGCAGGCGCAGAGAATCCATGGTGCACGAAACCTTGAATGCTGCAGAGTCCTTTCTCCTGCAATGCTGCGATGGGACTGCCACTAGTGCTTTAGCTGCCTGGGAGCGATATGCGGCTCACTACCCAGAGCTCCAGAGGAAATGCTGTGAGAACCAGGGGGAACAGTGGAGAGAGATATTTGTCGCGTATGTTTTGCCTAGGCTCTGCGAAGACGGGGAGAAAATGAGGCGCGCTCATGAGAACCTTCTGGACATTCTTCCGCCGCTAATGGAAAGATGTAAGGGACTATTTGAGACGAAAGACACCATCAACATGGTCATCTACGTCGGCCTTGGAAACGGTGCAGGCTGGGCGACGGATTATGAGGGCTCGCCATCTATACTTTTTGGCCTAGAGAACATAGCCGCTCTCAACTGGGATGATATGGTGTCACTGCAGTACCTTGCGGCGCATGAGCTGTGCCATCTCGTTCACCAAGCGCTTTATGGTACGGAGCAGTGGCTTGCCCTTTATGAGAGCGAGTCAGCCGCAGGGCACTTTAGACTCTATGCGGAGGGCTTTGCAGAACGCTATCAGGAGTTGCTCCTGAGTCGGCCAATATTTGACCGCTACGGTGCCGGCTGGTTGGCATGGTGCCAGGCCAATCACCACAAGCTCTGCTCGATTTATCTAAAACGATTAAGAGAGGGCGAGTCGGTATCAGATTTTTACGGGAACTGGAATCAGGTGGAGGGGCATAGCGACGTAGGGTATTACTTGGGCAGAGAGTTCATCGTGTTCCTTGAGGGGAAAGGATTGTCGATAGAAAGCATAGCCACTATGCCAGAGGATAAGATACTGTGGCACGTTGAGGAGTACCTAGCTTGAAGCAGGAGGGACTGTTCTTTTCGCTTCACTTCCTAATTATTCCCCGTCGAGGAAGCAAAAGCAACCACCCCGCCTGCCTCCTGCTTCCGCTCCGCAAGTAGTTTGTAAAGGGAGATTTGATGTGGAAAAAGAAACCAATGTGATTCTTCGCAGAGCAGGCCAAGCTGATATCTCTGCTCTGTGTCACTTTGAAATTCAAGCTAGTCTTACAGAGCCAGGTGTCCTGGCTGCAGAATTTGCTGAGGAACATTACGCGAAATTCCTGGAATCATTACAGCTTAATACTCCATGCAATAATGCTATCCTCATAGCGGCCGACGGTAATCATGTGGTCGGAAGATGCGACGTGGCGATACTAATAAGCGCAGGCTTTCTATCACAGGAACACCAGCTTGAGCTTTACAAGGCGTGAGGTTGCGGAGAAGATCTTGTAACCATGCGACAAGGGAGTAAGAAAAACCTCTCCCAATTTAGCAGCATGGGAGAGGGCAGCATATAGCCATGAAGGGACCGATGGTACAGTATGCCGCCCCCGGTGC
>JGI24118J20152_100034_pt1 | contig 20514 bp, 22 predicted proteins | sample Subbioug_CSW11AC_FD_20152 | JGI IMG/M metagenome (IMG submission 20152)
GTGCTTGAGGTTGGTACTTCCCTGGCGGCGCTAAATGCGGTGGAAGCAGGTATTGGAGTAGCCTTAGTCTCGGCCTTTGCGGCCGAAAAGTCAGTGCGTCTAGGTGTCGTGGCTAAAAAGCGAGTACAGGGGCTAAGTTTCAACCGCTCGCTATACCTCTTGACACTGCATCGCCGTTACGGCGGTCGGTCCATTGCCGAGATGGCGACTTTTCTGCGCTCGCCCGAGGCACGCAGAGCCATAGAAGGGAGGGTAGGAACTTGGGAGAAATGAAGTTGACGACGTTTTCTAAAGGTGGCGGGTGAGCCAGTAAGCTCGGGCCGGGCGCCCTAGAAAAAATACTACAACACCTACCCAGAGTGACCGACCCTAGAGTCTTGGTAGGGATTGAAACCAGCGATGATGCCGGGGTGTACATGCTCAATGACGGTACCGCTTTAGTGCAGACTGTCGATTTTTTCAGCCCCATGACCGACGACGCCTACTTGTTTGGGCAAATCGCCGCCGCTAACGCACTTAGCGATGTTTACGCCATGGGGGGTGTTCCCCTGACCGCGCTCAACATCGTCTGCTACGCTGCTTGCATCCCTCCCGAAGTGATGGGTGAAATCTTGCGCGGTGGGGCTATGAAGGCGCTCGAGGCCAAGGTCGTGATACTTGGCGGGCACACCGTCGAGAATGACGATATTAAGTACGGTATGGCGGTAACAGGCATTGTGAACCCAGAGGCTATGATTACTAATCGGGGTGTAGAGCCAGGCAACAAGTTCATTCTAACCAAGCCTCTCGGTAGTGGGATTATTGCTACGGCTACTAAGGCCGAAATTGCGGCCGAGAGTCACAGTAGGTCAGCGCTACAAGTGATGGCTACCTTGAATAAAGACGCAGCTGAAGTGTTTGGTGCCTACAAAGTGTATGGGGGCACCGATGTTACGGGCTTTGGCTTGCTTGGGCATGCGGTGGAATTAGCGCTAGGCAGCAATGTGGAAATTCACCTCTACACCGCCGCCATACCTGTACTCCCCGGGGTGCGCGACTATGCCGCCATGGGCCTAGTGCCGGCAGGTGCCTATAGTAATGCGGCTCACTTCGGCAAGTTCATTGATTTTGACGTAGCCGTAGATGAGATCTGGCGAGACGTGCTTTTTGACCCCCAAACTAGTGGAGGGCTACTCTTTGCCGTGGGTGCCGCACAAGCTGACGAAGTGGTAGCCATGCTGCTACGGCGGGGAGTCGCGGCGAGAGAAATTGGGGAAGCCCGTTCTAGTTTGTCCCCACTGGTGGTAGTGTGGTAAGCTTTAGGCGGCGAATTGTAAAAGTGTCAGGCCAGGATGCCTTGCAGGCGAGCGAGGGTAGTGGTATGCTTATCTTGTGAGCAGAATAATTGCTGGGGGAAGCTAGCGGAAGAGACCTTTCGGGGCGCCGAAGGAGCAAGACTGTACTGAGTAGCCACGGTGCAGTTAAACTTTCAGGCAAAAGGACCGCTATGTCGACAGCACTCTGGAAAGCCTTTTTTGGGCACCGAAGGAGCAGGCAGTGGGGAATCTTACTGCGAAATCTCTCAGGTTACGGAGACAGAGACATGGGCGGCAAGCTTTGCCGTTCATTTTTTTCATCCGAAAAATGAAAGGTGGAATTTGCTTGTTACTAAAGAATATCACCCAAGACATCGTCTTCGACAAACTTGAGGAAATCAAGCTGCTTTTTCCTGATGTTTGTACCTGCACGCGTTGCCGCCTCGATATCGCCGCCATCGCCCTCAATCATTTGCCACCACGCTATGTCGTGACTGAAATGGGGGCCGTATTCTCGCGGGTAAGCAGCCTAGACGTGCAGATTGTCGCTGATACGGTTCAAGAGCTCACTCGCGCTGTGGAAATTGTGCGGAAGGGACCAAGGCATGCCGTACAGCATAGTAGTGAGCAATAACCCGACCTTAGAGTATCGTGCCACCGATATCTGTCTTAAGAGCCCCGATAACTTAGCCGTGCTAGAAACTGTGCGTGACTACGTGCATCTTGGGCATCACTTGCTCACCCATCCCTTTGCCGGCAGCGTGAAACCAAATGAAAACCCCTTTCGCTCCATAGTGATTACATATCAAGCCTTTGGCGTAGACTACCAATCAGTACAATTAGTTGAGGGTTGCCTTAGCGTGGCACGGCGCATGTTAGCAGAGCGCCCCCTGCGGGATTACTCCCCTAGTGTGCTGTGTGATCTTGCCAGCATCGATAAGTCGCTCTGTGACGCAGGACTTATGTCCTTGCGCTTGGCAGGGCATTACTAGCGCGATTCAACTTAAGGAGAGTGGATTAATTGTCAGACGTATGGGATTTAATTATCATTGGCGGTGGGCCTGGCGGCTTGTCGGCGGCCATGTATGGCGCCCGCAGCAAGCAGAAGACCCTGCTCATCGAAAAAGCGAAGCCAGGCGGTCAGGCTGGTAGCACGCAAGATATGGAGAACTATCCTGGGTTTGCCAGGGGAACAACCGGGCCAGGCCTTATGAAAGCCTTTGCGGAGCACGCGACCTCTTTCGGGGCCGAAATCATCAGGAACGAAGTTGTCTCAATTGACGCGGCAGCCAAGGTAGTCCACTGCAAAGACGGCACACAGTATGTGGGACGCACTTTGATACTAGCCCCTGGCGCCGTTCCCCGCACCTTGGGGGTAAAAGGGGAACAGGCCCTGCGGGGCAAGGGCGTCTCCTACTGTGCTACCTGTGACGCCGACTTTTTTACGGACTTAGACATCGTGGTGCTCGGCAATGGCGACGCCGCCATCGAAGAGAGCCACTACCTAACCAAATTCGCTAATTCTGTCACCATCGTTGTTATACATGATGAAGGTGTACTTGATGCCGCACCTATGCTGCAAGAGCGCGCTTTTAAGAACCCCAAAATCAACTTTATCTGGAACTCTACTATCCAAGAGATCAAGGGTGACGGCATTGTCGAAGGCGTGGTCATTCGCAATGTTAAAAATAACGAGCTTACCGAGCTCGAGACAAATGGCGTCTTTATCTACATCGGCACTATTCCCCTCACCGACTTTGTTAAAGGGCAAGTAAACCTCGACGCACGGGGCTACATTATAACTGATGAGCGCATGGAGACAAGTGTTGACGGCATCTTTGCCGCAGGCGACGCCAGGGTGACTTACCTGCGCCAGGTAGTAACCGCAGCGGCAGATGGTGCTATTGCGGCCGTGGCTGCTGAAAAGTACATCATCGAAGAAGAAGGTTTTGCCGAATCGGTCTTGCACGAAAGCCGACCTGTAGCTGTGGCCTTCTGGACGCCGATGGAGAACAAGTGCATTGAAATGATGCCCGTCATCGAGACTGCCATAGCGAGCTACGGCGACAAAGTAAAATTATGGAAAATGGACACCTACCGCAATCAGCGCGTTGCCAAGCGGTACGGNGTTGTCCANCAACCCACAGTCCTCTTCTTTCACCACGGCGAAATCGTCAGCCGTCTGGTAGAAGATGAAATAACCCCNTCCTCACTAAACGAGAAACTCCAAGTCTTATTCTAACTCCCAACTTCCCAATCTTGCTTCCTATCTCTTGCTTCCTATCTCTTGCATCTTGCTTCTTGACAAAGGAGGTGATTTAGTTGATTGAAGTCCACAAAGACAACTTTGACCAAGAGGTGCTACAGGCAGAGGGCTTGATTGTCGTAGATTTCTGGGGCCCCAAGTGTGAAAAGTGCTTGGCTATCATGCCAGACGTCGAACGCTTGGCGGAGCAGTATGGCAGCAAGGCCAAATTCTGCAAGTTAGACACCTCGGGTAATCGGCGCCTCGCCATCGCGCAAAAGGTCATGGGTCTACCGGTAATTGCCTTCTACAAAGGAGGCGAAAAAATTGCCGAACTTGGCCCCGCGGAATGCACTGCACAGATTATCGAGGCTAAAATTCAAGAATTAATCTAGGCTAGGGAGGTGACAAATTTGCGTTTAGATCTAGGTGTAATTACCATTACCGATGTCAAGTTCGGCCCTCGCACTGAAGTAAAAGCTGGGGTGCTCTACGTCAACAAGGAAGAGATGATAAATCATCTGCAGGATGAGCGTCTCGCTTCGATTGACATTGATTTTGCGAAGCCGGGTGACTCGACCCGCATTGTCCCAGTCAAGGACGTCATTGAGCCGCGCGTAAAAGTAGAGGGTAAGGGCGGCGTTTTCCCAGGTTTTGTGAGTAAAGTAGACATGGTTGGTGACGGCGTGACCCATGTGCTTAAAGGCGCGGCTGTCGTCACGACGGGCAAAATTGTCGGTTTCCAGGAAGGCATTATCGACATGTCTGGCCCCGGTGCCGAGTTCACCCCCTTCTCCAAGACCAACAATGTAGTAGTGATTGCCGCGCCTGTAGAGGGTTTGCTACAACATGAACACGAGCACGCGCTACGTATTATGGGCTTTAAGGCTGCAACTTACTTGGGCGAAGCCGCTCGGCACATCAAGCCAGACCAAGTCACGAGCTACAATTGCCCGCCGCTGCCGGTCGCCATGGCCGAGTACCCTGGGCTGCCCAAGGTAGCCTATGTCTACATGTTGCAGAGTCAAGGTCTTTTGCATGACACCTACCTCTACGGCATTGACGTCAAGCGCATTCTACCGACCTTCATCTATCCCACCGAAGTCATGGATGGGGCCATTGTTTCTGGTAACTGCGTCTCGGCTTGCGATAAGAACACCACCTACCACCACCAAAATAGTCCTGTCATTGACGAGCTACTGGCGCGCCACGGCAAGGACTACAATTTCTTGGGCGTTGTGGTCACGAATGAGAACGTCACCCTAGCGGACAAAGAGCGTTCATCTAATTTCACCGCTAAGTTGATCGGCTGGCTCGGTGTTGATGCCGCCATCATTTCGGAAGAAGGTTTCGGTAACCCTGACGCCGACCTAATGATGAACTGTGTGAAGCTAGAGAAGCAAGGCATTAAGACCGTACTGGTCACCGATGAGTATGCAGGGCAAGACGGTGCCTCGCAATCGCTCGCCGATGCCGACCCCCTGGCCGATGCTGTAATCACAGCTGGTAATGCCAATGAAGTCATCGTTCTCCCTGCCATGCAGAAAGTCATCGGCCACCACGAGGTAGCAGATGTTATCGCTGGCGGCTGGAACGGCAGCTTAAACGCCGATGGCTCTATAGTTGCGGAAATCCAAGTCATTACTGGTGCGACTAATGAACTAGGCTTTAGCAAACTAACGGCCAAAGTTATTTAAGTTGGTTGAATAAGCTCATAATTTCACGAAGAATTTTACGAAGGAGGTAGTAAACCATGTTGCAAGGTAAGAAAGTGGTCATTCTCGGTGATCGCGACGGCGTGCCAGGACCCGCAATCGAAGAATGCGTAAAGTCCGCGGGCGGAGAAGTCGTGTTTTCTGTCACCGAGTGCTTTGTCTGAACAGCCGCGGGTGCCATGGACCTGGAGAATCAACGTCGGATTAAGGAATTGACTGAAAAGTATGGTGCCGAGAACATAATTGTTGTTCTTGGCGGCGCAGAAGCTGAGGCCTCAGGCCTCGCTGCCGAAACCGTTACTGCAGGCGATCCGACTTACGCAGGTGCCTTGGCAGGAGTCCAGTTGGGACTAGCCGTATACCACATTTTCGAACTGAAAGACAAAGTTGACGCTACCGTCTACGAGAATCAGATCAGCATGATGGAGATGGTCCTCGATGTTGACGCTATTCTGGCAGAAGTAGGCAGTATGCGCAAATCCCATAGCAAGCATGGCCAGTAGGGGCCAGTCGCAGAGTCCTGAGAAGGGGGGAAGAATATGAAGAGCGATAAGTTCAAAGTAGTACATTACTTGAACCAGTTTTACGGCGGCATCGGCGGCGAGGACAAGGCTGATCATAAGCCCGAAGAGCGCACTGGTGCAGTTGGCCCAGGGCAAGCTCTCCAAGCAGCCATAGGTAGTCATGGCGAAATTGTGGCCACCGTAATATGTGGTGACAGCTACTTCAACGAGAATGTCGATACCGCACTCGCTGTGATTCTGGCCATGATCAAGAAGCATGAGCCATCCATCGTCGTCACCGGCCCCGCATTTAATGCCGGACGTTACGGCGTAGCTTGTGGAGCGGTAGCTAGAGCAGTTAAAGATGAGCTCAAGATCCCTGTGGTGAGCGGTATGTATCTTGAGAACCCAGGGGTAGAGATGTATCGCAAGTATGCCTACATCGTCGAGACCACCAATAGCGCGGCCGATATGCGCAAGGCCATTCCCCAAATGGCGAAGTTGGTAATTGCCTTGTCGGCGGGCGAAGAAGTAAGCCCAGAAACACATGGCTACTTGTTGCAGGGACTGCGCAAAAACTACTTCCATGCTGAGCGCGGCGCCAAAAGGGCAGTAGATATGCTCATCAACAAAATGAGTGGTCAACCCTTTGCTACCGAGTATCCTATGCCACACTTCGATCGGGTGGCCCCCAACATGCCTGTGGCTGATGTCACAAAAGCTAAAATTGCCCTTGTTACCTCCGGAGGCATTGTCCCCAAGGGCAACCCCGACCACATTGAGTCCTCTAGTGCTAGCAAGTACGGCAAGTACGACATCGCCGGCGTGAAGGATCTCACCGTGGAAAGCTTTAGCACCGCCCATGGCGGCTACGACCCTGTCTATGCCAATCAAGATGCCGACCGCGTTCTGCCGGTGGATGTCTTGGTAGAAATGGCCGAAAACGGCGAAATTGGTTCATTGCACCGCTACTTCTACTCTACCGTAGGTAATGGCACGGCTGTGGCCAATGCAGTAACTTTTGCCAAGAAGATTGCCCAGGAGCTACTGAACGACGGCGTGCAAGCGGTCATTCTCACTAGCACCTGAGGAACTTGCACACGTTGCGGAGCAACGATGGTAAAAGAAATTGAACGCGCCGGCATTCCTGTGGTGCATATGTGTACCGTAGTTCCTATTTCACTCACCGTTGGCGCTAATCGCATTGTGCCTACGGTCGCGATTCCTTATCCGCTCGGCAACCCACTGAAGACCCCAGCCGAAGAGAAGGAACTGCGTCGCGCACTAGTGCGGAAAGCATTGCGGGCCTTAGAGACAGAAGTACATGGTCAAGTAGTATTTGATAAGTAAGTAAAAAGAGCGGGCGGGCTTCCCGCCCGCTCTTTTTCATCGCGGTTACCACCACAAATCCTAGGAGGTGCTTTATGTTTCCAGTAATCAAGGGGGCTGCCTACGCCCTCTTCCATGCCCCCAACATGTTGGTCGATCACGGCACCACGCAAATTCAAGAGCGCTTAAAGAATCCCGAGAGTGAGTATCTCAAAAAGGTCTATGCGCATACCCGTAGCTTCAACGACTGCGTCATCTATCCTCCCAACCAAGCCTACATTGGCGGCATCACCCCGCGCGAGCTCGAGAACATGCCTAAGCCATGGTACCAAAACAACATGACGGGCGCTTCGCGCTTCGCCAAATTTGGCGAGATTATGCCCGAAGACGAGCTCTATGGCGTGATGAAGCTAGTCGATTCGTTCGACTTAGTCTTGCTCGAGCCCAGCTTTGCGGCTTTAGTCTCAGCAAAGCTCGCAGCACACCCCGTATTTCAGGGTGTGGATTTAAGTAAGCTGCAGAAAACCTCTGACCTCACTACTATCCAAAAGCTAGTCGACGAACATGTCGCCGAGCCCCTTAAACTTGGTGACGAGTTAGTTGGTTGCGTGCGTCAAGCCCATGACACAGACAATTCACTTACCGCTCACATCATTTACGAAAACCTTACCGCCATGGCCTCGGCCGTAGTGACAGTGCGCAACTTGCTGCACAAGACAGGGCTTGACCCCAAAGAGGTCGACTATGTGATCGAGTGCTCCGAAGAAGCCTGCGGTGACATGAACCAGCGCGGTGGTGGCAATTTTGCCAAGGCCATCGGCGAAGTGGTTGGCTTTGTCAACGCCACCGGCAGTGATACGCGTGGCTTCTGTGCCGCTCCGGCCCATGCCATGATCACCGCAGCCGCCTTAGTGCAGGCCGGCATCTACAAGAATGTTGTCGTCGTCGCCGGCGGCGCTACCGCCAAGTTAGGCATGAATGGCAAAGACCACCTTAACAAAAATCTGCCCATCTTGGAAGACGTGCTGGGCGGTTTCGCCATTTGGGTTGCCGCTAACGATGGCGTTAACCCCATCATCCGCACCGACGCCATCGGCAGGCACACCATCGGTTCAGGCTCTAGCCCCCAGGCCGTCATTCAGGCTCTAGTGACAGACCCGCTAGACCGCGTCAACATGAAGATCACCGACGTAGATCAATACGGCGTAGAAATGCAGAACCCAGAGATAACTGTACCCGCCGGTGCTGGCAATGTGCCTGAGGCCAATTACAAGATGATTGCGGCTCTCGGTGTCAAACGCGGCGACCTCGAACGCACCGACATTCCGCAGTTTGTGCACAAGCACGGCATGCCAGGCTTCGCCCCCACCCAGGGTCATATCCCGTCGGGTATGCCCGTAATCGGCTATGTGCGCGAACAAATGCTTAATGAGCAAATTACGCGCGCCATGGTTATCGGCAAGGGCAGTCTCTTCTTGGCCCGCATGACCAATCTCTTTGACGGCGTTTCTTTTGTTATCGAAAAGAACCCGGGCCAAGTGAAAAAGGCGACAGGTGGAATCGATGAGCAGGAAGTGCGGGGCATCATTGCGTCCGCCATGCGTGCGGTAGTCGAGTCTCTCACCACAACCAAGTAGGCGAGGGTGAGACGATGATAGAGGCCAAAGCACTCGTCGCCAAAGTGTTTTCAGAGATTGCCGACGCCCTAGAGACAGGCGTCTTCGGTGCCCCCACCTGCATAGGCATCACTCTCCTCGGCAGTGAGCACGGCGTTGCCGAAATTGTGCGGGGCGCAGAGCAAGCTGCACGCGCTAACCCTGACCTTACGGTGGTCTTAATTGGGCCGCGCGTAGAATCGAACCTGCGCCAAGTTCACGCTGACTGCGAGAGCGCACAGCATGAAGTTATGGAGCGCATGCTCGCAAGCGGCGAGCTCGCTGCCGTCGTTACCATGCACTACAACTTCCCTATTGGCGTAGCTACCGTGGGGCGCGTTATTACCCCCGGGCGCGGGCGAGAAATGTTTCTTACCACCACAACCGGCACCGCCGCCACAGATAGAGTAGAGGCCATGGTCAAGAACGCCATTTACGGCATCGCCACCGCGAAGGCTGCCGGTATCGAAAACCCCACCCTGGGCATTCTCAATGTCGACTCCGCTCGCACGGTCGAAAGGCAGCTGCAAAAACTGGTAGATAACGGCTATGCAGTTAGTTTCGCGGAGTCCATCCGCAAGGACGGTGGTTCGGTGATGCGGGGGAACGACCTCTTAGTGGGGGCACCCGACATCATGGTCACTGACACGCTCACGGGCAATGTCCTGATGAAAGTGTTCTCGGCCTATACTACGGGCGGCGACTACGAGTCTCTCGGCTTTGGTTATGGCCCCGGGGTAGGTGAAGGCTATGGCAGAATAGTGCTTATTCTGTCACGCGCTTCAGGCGCCCCTGTGGTGGCCGGCGCCATCAAGTACGCCGGCGACGTGGCCAAGGGCAAGTTGCTCGAGAAAGTGGCCGCGGAGTTTGCTGCCGCACGCAAAGCAGGGCTCGAAAACCTGCTTAAGAAAGAAATTAAGGCTACCGCCAAGACCGAAGAGGCGGAAGTAACCGCACCGCCCGCCAAGGTAGCCACTTCAGAAATCGCCGGCATAGACATACTCGACCTCGAAATTGCCGTGCGCGAGGTATGGCGAGCAGGCATCTTCGCCTCCACCGGCATGGGCTGCACCGGCCCCGTAATCCTCACTGCAGACGAAGATTACGCTCGTGCGCAAGAAGTACTCGCCAAGGCAGGCTACATCAAGGCCTAGGTCTCAATCTCCACAAGTCCTCCATCTTGTCTCCATCAGTTCTCTATAGTTAATAGATATACTGAGGTCGAACGAAGATGAAGGAGGTCAAAGAAAATGAAAAAAACAATCATCATCATTGCCGCGCTAGTCGTTATAATGGCTGTTGCGGTGCCCGCCGCCCTCGCCATGACAGACCCAGAGAAAGCAGAGCTCACTGCCCTGCATGAGCAAATGCACGAGCTCAGGCTGCAGATCTTAGACAAGCAAGTTGAGGCGGGCCTAGTGACGGCCGAAGACGCGGCCGAGATCCGCGAGCGGATGGAGCAAACTTGGGCGACGAAGCTTGAGCGCATGTCTCAGGGAGATTTCGCCTTCGGCCCAAGGCAAGGTGGCGGCTTCATGATGCGCGGCGCTTCTGGCGGCGGTAACGGTTGTGGCAATGGCCAAAGAAGGACGGGGCGCTAAGCCCCGTTTTCTTTTTCGGCAGGCATTTGGTATATTGATTGCAGGACAGGGCAGTGCCAACGGCAGCTTAAATGCGCTTACTGCCGCCAATTAAGCCGCGGGGGTGTCTAGGTGGAGAGAATTTTGGTGGTCGATGATGAGGTAAAAATTACCCGCGTCATTCGCGCCTATCTAGAAAAAGAGGGTTTCAGTGTCACCGAAGCCCATGATGGACAAAATGCACTAGATTTGGCGGCGAGCGGAGAGTTTTCGCTCATGGTGCTAGACCTAATGCTGCCGCACCTACCGGGCGAAGAGGTAGCTAGACGGCTCCGCATGTCGGGGCAGACTCTGCCCATCATCATGCTTACAGCTAAAGATGGGGAAGAGGACAAAATAGCCGGGCTAGGAATTGGCGCGGATGACTTTATGGTCAAGCCGTTTAGTCCGCGAGAACTAGTGGCTAGGGTACACGCCATATTGAGGCGGCTTCGCCCCAGCAAGGGTGGTTTGCTCGCCGATGTATGGGAATTTGGCAGTGGCAGGCTCACCATCGACACCTTGCGCCACTATGTAGCAGTTCTAGACGTATCAATTGCCCTTACCGCGACTGAATACAAACTCCTTGTAACGCTTGCGCGCCATCCCGGGCGTGTATTTTCGCGCGGAGAATTGCTCGAGGCCATATCGGGGGAGTTATCTACCGGATTTGACCGCGCAGTCGATAGCCACATCAAAAATCTGCGCCACAAAGTAGAACCACAGCCAGACCAGCCCATATTCATTAAGACCGTCTACGGCGTAGGCTACAAATTCGAGGATGAGAAAAAATGAACCATCGCTTCGGCCACAAGTTGATGCTGACCATCGCCATCCTCTCGGTCGGGGGTATAGTTCTGGCCGGGCTACTAGCCAGCCTGACCCTCGAGTGGAATTTGCGCCAGTACCTGCGGAGCGAGCAAGAGGGCGCTAATCTGCGTCTGGTGGAGACGCTAGCTCTCTTGTATGAGCAGGGCGAACCATGGCAGGCTATCCGACGTTCCGCTATGGACATGGCGATGACGGCAGGGCGGCATATCCGCGTGCGAGACAGCGCGGGCACCATCATCGTCGATGCCCTGCCGCACATGATGCGGGGTAGGCATGGAATGCGCTGGCGCGGGGGGCAAGAACTACTTGGGGAAGCATACTCCTACCCCTTGCAAGTCGCTGGGGTACAAGTCGGCCAAGTTGAAATCGCCTCTTTAGGGCAGCTCGGCATATGGAGCTACGAGGCCCTAGATTTTCGCCGCGCTGTTTTTTTTGCCACAGTTCTCACGAGCATCGTCGCCACAGTAGTTGCCGTTTACGCCGGGCGCGCTTTCTCGCGGCGCCTAACAGGTCGCCTAGACATGCTAACTCTCGCTGCCGAAAGGCTGGGTGCGGGTGACCTAGAGGCTCGCGCTAGCCTGGGTGGAGACGATGAGTTGACTATGCTTGGCGCGACGCTCGACAAGCTGGCCGATAGTCTAGCTATGCAACAGGCGTTACGCAAGAAACTGACGGGGGACATTTCGCATGAGCTTAGGACTCCTCTCGCCACGATGCAAAGCTACTTAGAGGGTTTCCGTGATGGTGTGCTGGAGCCAGACACATACAATCTGGAGGCAGCCATCGAAGAATCGCATCGCCTAGCGCGATTAATGAAAGATTTGCAGGACCTGAGCGCCAGGGAGTACAGTCAGAAGGGCACGACGCTTCGCCAGATAGAGCTTGGCGAATTCTTAGCGCGAGAGGCCCTAGTAGCCCGCCCCCAGTTTACGCAAAAGGCCCTCACACTTCTCTGTGAGGAACCCAAAGCGTCCGTAGTTGTGACTGCGGACGAAGAACTTCTCTCGCGTATAGTACGAAACCTCTTAAGTAACGCACACAAATACACCCCAGAGGGGGGTAAAGTTGAGATCTCCATATTTAGTGCTGCAGGGGAAGCGGGCTTCGTAGTGCGCGACAACGGCGAAGGCATTGCTAGCCTGCATCTCCCCTTTATTTTTGAGCGCTTCTATCGTGTCGATTCTTCGCGCACCAGGGAGACAGGTGGCTCGGGCATCGGCCTAGCAATTGTGCAGGAGGCTGTGCATGAGCTAGGGGGCCGTATAACGGTAGAGAGCGAAGTAGGTCGCGGCAGTGCTTTTCGCGTTGCCTTCCCAGCGTGAGGACAGAGGGGACTATACATTTTATGAGAGAGGGAGAGACAAACATGAAAAGATCCCAAGTGATCAGTCTGGCTTTTAGTCTGCTAGGTGTTGCAGCATTTTTTGTAGTAGGTAATGTGACTAAGCAAAGGACCTCGGTATGTAACAACTTTCTGTACCAATTTGTGATGTTAAATGTGACATTGCTAATCGTTCTTGCAGTTCATAGAATTACGAAGGCAGAGTATTTTAAAGTTGGTAATTTGTCTGCCCAAACCACGCCGATAAAATTATTAGGAATAGGCAGTAAAGACAGTTGGAAGCAAATTGGTATAACTTTTCCATTATTATTTCTCTTGTCACTGGAACTTACTTGTATTTAGGCAATAGAGAAGCTATTGCCAGTGCCTCGTCGGAGGCAATTTTCCTAGCTGTGATTATCGCCTTGCCACTAGCCTTATTTAATTCCTTCAATGAAACAATAATCACCAGATGGACTATTGTTGAAGGGTTCTCAAAGAATCCTAAAGTCGCAGCAATTATTGGAGCTCTTATCTTTGGGATACCTCACTATTTCGGTGTGCCGGGAGGGTTACCAGGGAGTATTATGGCTGGGTTCTTAGGCTGGTTTCTTGTCAGATCTATTTTTGATACAAAAGGAATTGGATGGGCTATAATCATTCATTTCCTGCAAGACGTGTTGATATTTAGCGTGCTGCTGCTCGGTGTCTTACCATAGTTCTTCGACAAAGTGGACCCCATCGTTGCCGAGCAGCTTGTGAATGTCTCAATCATCATTTGCTGCTTGGCAATTGATATCGCCAGACTAGGCCTTTCCTTTGCATAAACCGCTTGCCGTTCTGCCATAATATGGGCCGTATTTTCCTCTGCCCCTTATCACGCTCTTGACCGAATTGCGTGCTAGTGTCACAAGTCCATTATAGTGACGCCCGACACTAGTGCGCCTATGGGGCGCTCTTGCTAGTAAAACGACTACGCCAAGCTAGACTTGAGGCCTAAATGGAACACTAACGACCAGGTTCATGGTAACAGCAATCCGAAAGCGTGTTTTTAGAGCTCCCGACCGAATTCCATAGCACTGTCAACATATGTGCGAATGATATCACGGCAGACTTGGTTGCTGTGCATAAGGTCAGCCAACTTGCCTTCGGCTATCACTTGCCCCTCACTTAGCACAATTGCCCGCGTGGCTAAGCGCAATATATTTGGCCGGTGTGAGATAATAATGCCGGAACGGTCCACCATATGGCCTGCCAATTTCTCGAGCAGGGCACGCTCGTTTACTAGGTCAAGATTGGTGAGGGGTTCATCAAGTATAACCACGTCTTTATTTGCGTAGAGTAGTCGTGCTATCTGCACTCGCTGTTTCTCCCCCCCAGATAGAAACCCGCCGTGCTCGCCTAGTAGCCTGCCGCGCAGATGCTCAATCTCTAGCATTGCGATTACTTCCTGCAAATGCCCATTATCGACAGATCGTCCTAAGGCGATGTTGTTATCAAGGGTGTCATTAAAGATGCCAATGGTCTGTGCGCAGTATCCAAGGTGCTGAAACACAAGACCGGGATATAGGCCCTTTACTTCAGTACCAAAAAATTTCACGTGGCCCTCATACTGTTGTTCAAGTCCAAGCAGTACATTGAGGAGAGTGGACTTCCCCTCCCCAGAGAGTCCTATTACAGCCACAATTTCACCTCGTGGCACATCGAAACTCACATTTTTCAGAACAGGGTTATCCTCACCATAGGAAAGGGCAACATCACGCAAGCTATATACGGGAGCGTTTGGGTCTGGCGTAATACTTCTGTCACTAAAAGCTTTTTTTGTTTGCTCGGTTTCCGCAAAGTAGGTGAGTATACTCTCTAGCGTCGCGACGACTCGTACGGAGATTGGCGTCAGGGACTGCAACATGTTGAGAGGCTCGGTCAGCATGGCAAAGTACGCCCAGAGTGCCCAGATAGTGCCGATGGTCATGCGACCGTTTACTACAAGATAACCGCCGTAGACAAGGACCAACAGGCGAGTGACGTAATCGGGCAAATCAGTCATTGCTTTGTCGAGTTGCACCCGTCTAGATTCTGCCTGCAAAGCTACGCCTACTAACTCGTTACTCATAGCCATGTAACGACGGTTGCTCTTTTCCCGACCTTCGCCTGCAAGCACTTCGTGGAAATTGTCAAAAATCTCGACAATGTACGTGGTTGCCCGTCGCATTAACTCGAAGCCATGGACATAAAGATGACGGGTTGCTCGGCTTATGACTTCAGAATACGCTGCAAGAAGCACCACATTAAAGACAAACAGTGCAAACAACGTGCGATCCCAGACAAGGACAATACCAAGTATCACTACCATGCGCGCAAGTGCTACTAGTGCTCGTATATATCCATAATCAAGCACGATAAAAGCGTCGTTCAAATGATTGTTGATCAAGGTTGCGAAGTAAGACGACCCTTGCTGCCGCAGCTTCTGCCATGGAAGATAAAACGACTGTGCGAACACCCGGGAGCGCAGCTCCATAACGGCACGCCACTTGCTACGCACGTAGAGCAGGTCTCCGCCGTAGCTCAAGATAAACGAGGTAGCATACACAGCACAAAGGATGTAGACTGTGCCCCAGTCCATACTGCCTTTAGCTAGGCCATCTATAATCTCGCGCACCAAAAGCGGGCTCACCACTCCTAATATGGCTGGGACATTTTCCAGCAAACCTCCGATGAGTATTGGCAGCAGCCGAGGTAGTCCAATCAATGAATAAAATGTGTATATGATGCGCAGGTTCTTTAACATGCTCACATCTCCCATCTCCAGTCTGCAGATGTTGCAACCTTGCCCCATGCGACAATGTGGATGGGCCTAGGGCTATGCCTAGGCCCATCCGTCAGTTCACAAAGGCCAACATGAGGTAGGGCTTACGGTGTTATTCCTTTGCAGCAGAAGCCGTCTGCGCAACATAACCCGAACCAAGCACAGTCCCATTCAGAGGGCTGCTCGATTTGTTCCATGCGCACTGCTTCCCGTAAGATTTTCATATGTTCTCACCTCCCTTTTTGAGGTCTCAGCACACGAGGTTAATTCACCGCTACCCTGTGGTGCAGCGGGGCGTGCTTAGTTCGATGTGCTCCTGCAAGGAGCGTAGTAGTTCAGATTCACTCCAGAAGCATGGTTGTCGTTTCGAAATGATTCTAGCTCGTAGACATCCTCCCATACAAACAGGAAGGAGCTTGCATGTAAGGCACTCGTTATCGGATAAGCAGTCTCCTTTCCAAAGAGTAGCGCGGGAGTTGTAAAGCGGAGTGCCATCCTCGGAGAGGCGGCCGATCGTGTAATTCTCATCACCCACTAGATTGTCGCAAGGGAATAAGAGGCCATCGGCTCCGATGACATAACTGTATTTCCGCTCACAAGGACACCAAGCAGGCGTAGGCATTGGCAGAGGGTCGAACAATCCTCCCGGCGTCGACACCTTAAGCTGCTCCATAACCATCTTGGCTAAGGCACGCTGCAAACCAATTCCCTCTTCAATGGAACATATGTCAGAGGTTATAGCTTGAATGTCGTCTCGCGCGGTGTCAAAGTGGTAGACTGGACGGCAGTAAATCTGAAATCTGCTATCGTGGCCAAAGTCCGCTACAAACATATCTGTCATGTTTCGAGCAGCGTCAATTGTAGTACGCAGAAAATTGACCCTTATTGTCATCTTGAACTGTACTTCATTGGGTAGCTGGGTAATTAGCTTGAGATTTTCATAGATGGTGTTGAATGTCGGTTTTCCGTTCTTAAGTGTACGAAGCTGATCATGAGTTGTACTGTCTCCGTCAAGGGTTACTTGAAATTCGCGTATGCTCGCATCAAGTAATCTATTGAACAAATTACTTGTAAGCAAGTAACCATTTGTTACCATCGTACACTTTACGTCTAATTCGTACTTTGCGCTAAGTGCTAGGAGGCGGTTCTGAAATGACATGATCATTGGTGCGGCTAGTGTTGGTTCACCGCCAAACCAAGATATTTTTATGTGGGTTCGCTGTCCTTGGTTCTGGTTTCTCACCGCGCTACGTTCGATCAATTGCAGAGCGGCATCGTAAACCCACGGCTTCATGAATAAGTGTCGTTTGTTGTACTGGAAGCAATAAGGGCACGTGAAGTTGCACGCTTCTGCGGGCAGCATGGTAAGATGTAGTAGGCGCTCATCGCTAAGGAAAGCATTGCTCCACTTTCTGATATCAGACAATTCATCGCAATCATTTTGAACAACAAAACCTTGGGAAACGAGGGCGGGTAGAAAACTGCTCTCAGAATTCCCAACGGGATCTTCGAGGACAGACAACAGCTTGCCAGCCTCCTCAACATCTGCGCATACGACAGCTCCGGTCTTGCTATTATAAAGTCCCAGTCTGCCATCGGGCAATGTAGTATGAAAGGTATACCGACTCCTTACATTTTTCAATGGAACACGACCTTCCATGTTTTAATTTGTATTCATAAATACCGGGTGTTCTCAACCTCAACCCTGTCTCACGGCTGGCATCATTTTTGAAGGATATCATCTCACCTCCAAAGAAATAGACTTACAGGGTGGCGGAGAGTTATCGCCGACTCGGCGGGGGCAATGCCGGCAATTATTCTTGCCACCATAATACATTACTGCGTACTAGTGTCACAAGTCCATGATAGTGACGCCCGACACTAAGTCATGTAGGGGGTACTATATGTTAGGAAAACGACTACGCCAAGCGAGACTTGAGGCTAGGGTGTCTCAGGCTGATTTGGCAGGTGGCAGATTCTCGCGGTCATATGTTAGCGAAATCGAGCGAGGACGAATTAGTCCTTCCAGTGAAAATCTGCAGTTCCTCGCAGAGCGTTTGGGGAAGCCCCTATCCTACTTCCTTCCTTCGGCGCAAGAGGATGACGACTTAGGTAAAAAGGCCGTAATTGACCGCATACAAAGTCTTGCCATGACGGGTCAAAGCAGTGAAGCGATGGGACTAGCTCAGTCTCTTGAGCCATGCATGGACTCCCTATCTTCTGCTAACAAGGCAAATTTTCTCCGCATCACAGCCTGGATGCAGTATAACGCTGGGGATCTACTTGCGGCTATCACGCGCTCTTTTCAGGCCTCGGAGATCTACGCTCAATTGGCGGATTGTCAATCCCAGTGGTACACTCTTCATTCCGCAGCTCACTGCCTATACCTCCGCGGCTCATATCACCATGCGTTGGAGATTGTACAAAAGGCGCTCATGGTTAGTCTCAGAGACCCAGCTTGCACGTGACGGGGCGTGAATTGTCGCTATACCTGTCGGGGTGCATTCTATTTGCTCTGGGCGACACAGAGAAAGCTGGGGAAGCGTTTAAAGAGGCCGTGAGCTACGCAAGTGCCTACAACTGGGATACTGCTATCCGTGCGTGTCTTGGAAGGGGATCTTGCGAGATGGAGCAGGGAAGACTGACCGAAGCATATCGGTGGGCAGAACAGGCGCGGGAGATAGCAGATGATATGCACTATGCCGACCTCTCGCACCGAGGAAACGTTCTGGCCTGCGAATGCCTAGTACTGCTAGGGCAGCACCGAGAGGCTGATATTTTACTTAAAAACACCTGTGCTACTGCCGACCCAGACACCCGGCGTTATGCTCTGCGGACGTATCTTGCGGCCATGGCGGAAACAAAAGCCATTGCCCATACGACTGTGTCATGGGCAATGGCTGAGCTAGAGCGGCTCCGGAACCCTACCGATCTAATCCTAGATCTAGAAGACCAATGGGCGATCGATAAAGTAGGGTTGCTTGCTAAGGGCAGTGTTCAAGAACTCGCCCAAACCATAGAATACTTTGGTAATGAGTTTGCCCGCTTGGGGTGTGGCGGCCGGTCGGCAAAAGTTCTTAGATTCGGGGCCGAACTTCTGCGCAGTCTAGGTGCGGTGGAGATTGCCTACGACATGTTGGCGAAGTCCTGCCAGCTTCGGGAGAAAGGTAGCGGGTAACCCAGAGGTTCTGCATGCCTAGAGAGCATGGCAGGCGGGTTGTTCACCTTCGTGATCGAGAAGGGTCACTTGCCGTGCTGAAGTTTGCGGCGGAAGTCAGCCATTGTGTCAAAGCGAAAGAGGGGCGTCCTGCGGAGAGTCAGCAGACCTTGCGATGTGCAAGCGAAGCCCTTGTTCGTAGTAACACCAAGGCGCAATGACGCTTGCCTGACTGCCGCTACCACTCTTTCATCGTAGTCCCCCATTGGGTAGCAAAAAGACACCACGTCGACTCCGAAGCGACTCTCAAGTTCGCGCTGAAAGATGACGATTTCGTCCTTCAGTTCTTCGTCGTTTAGTGTTGGTAGGCTTCTGTGGGTGCGAGTATGGTTGCCAAGCTCAAAACCGTTGGCGAGGAGAGTCTCTACTTGAGATTCTGTCATGTAGCCAGGTTGCCCCAAGTGGCCGGTTACAAATAGAACGCCGGTAAAGCCGAGCTCCCGCATGATGGGCCATCCGTTTTCGTAGACCCCTACATAGCCGTCGTCAAAAGTCAGCACTACAGGTTTCTGCGGTAACTGTGCACCTTCGGCGTAGTGGGCATAGAGCTCTCTTAGGGTAATAGTCGTGTAGCCATGTTTCTTTAGATGCTCCATATGGCTACGAAAGACCGCCCTGTCAATGAACATCTCTCTATCCCCACTACCTATTGCTCCAATTTCATGGTACACCAATATTGGCACGCCCTTGTAAGGCATGGCGTTGATGAAAGAGGTAATGACCAAGGCCAAGGCCAACAAAGGCACCGCTAGGAACAACTTTAGTTTCATGTCCTGCTTACGGGATATTAAATCTGATGCTAATATCTTCCGCGTGCCACCTAGTGTGCGAGTTCACGATCACTGTCGCTAACTGTACTGAAGTAGGGGCCTTCCTATAAGTATCACTCGTTTGGCTAGTTCCCCATAGCCAGTAGCCAACTGGCGAGTACAAATGGGCGGCGCTAGTGCGCGCATTTGCCATGTGTGTGCCTGTGTTCGTGTTCAAAGTAGGGCCAGTCAAGACCTGAGCCATGGTGATTTGCCTATAGATGTTAACGTTGGAGAGAGTCGAGTTGAAGGGATTGTTGATAAAGGACACTGTGCGGGAAAACAGAGTAGAGAAGGTGATACCATCTCTTAAAGTAATAGAGACGGAATCGGTGTTTGAAGTGTTTGTAATCTGCACATGCAGGTAAACAGAACTCCCCCCTACATATTGGCTCGGGAGCGGAGTACTCGATTGCCACCAAGTGGCGTCATACCTATTAGTAGAGGTGTTCCAAACAAGTGTGTACGAGAAGAGATGCCATCCTGAGTTTGGGTAAAAGACTATGCCGTAATCGCCCACAACCGAACTGGTGGCATTATTGACAGCGAAAAAAACGTATGGCCTGTCGGGAGATGTTGGTAAGGTAGTAATATGCGGTAGGTTCACGAAAGTTGTCGCTTGGTTAAACCCAGTTGTGCTCCGTACAAGCCAGAAAACGCCAGATTGATCGCTGAAATCTACAACATCACGATAACCAGAGGTAAGGGCAGTCAGCCCAGTTTCCGAGGTGGCGTTCACTGTACTAGTAGAGGCATCTAGCATCCGTTGTTTTTGTAGATTTGGTGTTGTCATGCCGTTAGGCAAAGCGATAGTAGTTCCGTCTTTAGAAAGCTGTCCATACATGCCCTCGCGCGTTAAGGGTGGAGCATCAAGCAGGCTTCTAACAACTTCTTGAACCTGTGCAGGTGTAAGATTATGAGCCCTAGCTTGTTGCGATAGGCTCCTTAGCTGATCTTGGCCATTGGGGACTGACTCCATAATCCGCGTGATATCCATCGCTTCAATGCCATGTTGCGCAAACCATGCAAGTTCAGTGTTGTGAGGCAGTTGCGTAACGTCATTTAGTGCCGAAGCGCTTAGTGTGGAGCTAAGCATAATACACGCCAAGAAAGTAATGGCGACAAATCTTCTTCTCATATTTCTGACCCCTTCTATATCGTATAGTTTG
>JGI24118J20152_100043_pt1 | contig 16655 bp, 18 predicted proteins | sample Subbioug_CSW11AC_FD_20152 | JGI IMG/M metagenome (IMG submission 20152)
GTGGCGTGAAGTCAGACCCGACCACTATGTGGCCTGTCACTTAGCAAATTAGTCAGCACTAAAGTCACTACAAAGCCGGTACCTGCCCCAGTACAAGGGTGGCAGATGCCGGTTTTTTTGCGTATAATTAGACTCAAGTAGCGGTTCGTAGATAGGCGGTGTTCAATGCCAGACGTACATACACATCTCTTTAGCGCGACGCCCTTGGCCACTAAGCTTAGCGCCGAGGACGAAAAATTCTTGCGGAGCAGTATGCGCCAAGTGCGCTACAGGGAAAACAAACTGCTCGTGGCCGGAGATGCCGTCTGTGATGAGGTGCTAATTGTGCAGCAGGGTGCTATTCGTGTCTTCAAGGTGTCAGAGGAAGGGCGCGAAGTCACCTTGTACCGCTTAAGCGCAGGGGACACCTGCTTAATGACAGTGTCTTGCCTAGCGGGGGCAGAAGACTTAGACGCCAATATCGAGATTGAGGCGGGGACCGAAGTGGTCAGCATTCCGGGCCGCGTTTTTCAGTCCTTGCTAGACAACAACCCCGCCCTGCATCGCTACATGATGCAAAAAGCCTTTCTCCGACTAAACCAGGTGATGCGGGTAGTGGAGCTAGTAACCTTCGCGTCTATTAGAGCGCGTATTGCGCTCTACCTGCAAGAGGCAAAGCTGCGGCAAGGCCAGCCTAGGCTCAAGCTCACTCAGGAACAGATTGCCCTCGAAGTAGGCACGGCACGTGAGGTCGTCAGCCGGGTGCTCGGGGACTTTGCCGAGCTGGGTTTAGTGGCCTTGAGTCGAGGTACCATAGAGCTGATTGATGAAAAGTTGCTTAAAGACATGACAGTAGGGTGACAAAGTCACATTCAGCAGGATTGGTGCGGGAGTATACTCAGTGCATAGGCAAACAAGATGCTTTGCAAATGCAAGGAGGAAAACGGAGATGAACAAAATGTACTTGGTTGCAGGGGCCAGCGTGCTGGTGGGCATGTTAGTGATGGGGCTACTGGTATGGAACATGGCACCACGGTTGATGATGATGGAGAGCGAAAGCAAGTATGATTTCGAACAAACAGTGGAAACTTTTAAGGCTGAGGTAGACAGAGCAGGTTGGAAGGTAGTTGGCCAGCACGACATGAAGGCCACACTCGCCAACTTCGGGCATGATGTCCGCGCGGTGACCATCATCGAGGTCTGCTCCGCTAAATACTCCGCGGCCATACTTAAATTAGATGCGGAGCGCATCGTCTCCCCACTCATACCCTGTCGAATTGCGATCTACGAGAAAAGCAACGGTAATACCTACATTGGTCGCATGAACTCGCCGCTCTTTGGTCGCATGTTCGGTGGAGTGATCAACGAAGTGATGATCGAAGCCACAGCAATTACCGAAGCTATGATTGCTAGAATTATAAAGTAGAGGTGCTACGATGAAACCAGTATTACGCTTCTTTATGTTGCCAACCTGCCCCCACTGCAAAAATGCCCTGCGCTACATGGATGAACTGCGCGCTGAGAGCCCTCAGTATGCTGATGTCTCCATAACCACAATAAATGAGACTCTGCAACCCGACATCGCCAAGCAGTATTCGTACTACCTCGTGCCTGCCTTCTTCCTAGACGACAACAAGCTACATGAAGGAGTGCCGAGCAAGGACCTCATCCGCGGGGTATTTGACCAGTACCTCGCCGCGGAGGGCAAACACTAATAGCGAGAGCACAAGCACACCATCCCGCAGCTAAGGCCACGGGATGGTGTGCTTGTGCATTCACAACCAGTTCAGTTTGCCTGGTTCACGATATCTCTGTTGAGCAGCAGGAAATTTCAACTTGACGTAGAAGATAATCTAGTAGATTTAGCGTACGAGGGAGCGGTGGCGTGGTAAATCGTATAGAAGTCCGAGGGCTTGGCAAGGCCTACCATAACCGGTGGCTGTTTAGGGCTTTAGACCTCACCATCGCGGATAACTCGGTCTTGGTAGTACAAGGCCCGAATGGCGCTGGTAAAACCACCTTTCTCTCGATCATGTGTGGCTTGGTGGCCGCGAGCTCAGGCGGCATCAGCATTGTGCTAGAGGGCAGACAATTGTCGCAAGGGGAGAGGCGGAGGCAACTAGGCCTTGTCTCGCCAGAGCTAAAACTATATGATGGCCTCTCAGCTGTGGAAAATCTAGAGTTCTTCTCTACCGTACGGGGGCTACCTTTTTCCTTGCCGCGCGCGCGTGAGCTGCTCGCACTTGTGGGTCTAGGTACGCGAGGGCGAGATTTCGTCGGCAACTTTTCCTCTGGTATGAAACAGCGCCTGAAGTATGCTACGGCACTTTGGCACCATCCTCATATCTTGGTGCTAGACGAACCGACAAGTCATCTAGACGAAAAAGGGGCACAGCTGGTGGAGCAGATTATCTATGAACAGCGTGGTCGGGGCATAGTTGTCTTGGCTACCAATGAGCCGCGGGAAGTAAAATTTGGGGACCAAGCCATTGTCTTGGCGTAGTAAGAGCGCGGCTGTCTGCCTGAAGGACTTGCGTCTAGAATTTAGAATGCGCTACGCTTACAGCGCCCTCATCATGTTCGCGGTCACCACCTTAGTGGCCATCAGTTTTACCCTAGCGGGAGGTTTAGTAGAGGCAGATATCGCTGCCTCACTGCTGTGGGTCATCTTCTTCTTTTCGGCCATGACGGGGGTATCAAGATCTTTTGTGCAAGAAGAAGAGACCGGTACATCCATCGGCCTCAAAATGGCCGCTGACCCAGCCCCGGTTTTCTTGGGCAAATTTCTCTTCAACGCGGCACTGCTCCTCAGCATGGCAATGCTTGTAGTGCCCCTCTACTTGTTGTTGTTTAATTTAGCGGTTGTGCACGTCGGCGGATTCCTAGTGACTATATTCTTAGGGCTAGTAGGCTTAGCTTCGGCAGGCACCATTCTCTCAGCCATAGCCGCGCAGAGCGCAGTCAAGGGGTCACTACTCACGGTGTTGTCGCTACCAATTCTGCTGCCCCTCCTTATTACCGCAACCAATGCCACGCGCACCGCGCTCTATGGTGGCCATCTAGCCGGCATAATGACGGACATAGCTATGCTAATTTTTTACAATGGTACAGTTCTTGCGGCTTCGCTGCTCTTGTTTGAGTATGTGTGGAATGAGTAAGGACACGGCCACGAAAAATCAATTACGCAGGGGGTGAGATAGATTATTTGGAAATTTTTACTTGGAGCGGGCATGACCGCTATTATTGCGGCCTCATTTCTCTATGTGCCGGCCATCCCTGGTTTCGGCGCTACCGGTGAAACAGCGCGCCTTATTATCTACCATGTTCCGACGGCTTGGGTTGCGGTGTTAGCCTACCTCATGGCGACCGTGTACTCTGTCGGCTACCTGCTCACTAGGGACGCCCGCCGTGATCGTCAGGCTGTAGCCAACGCCGAGTTAGGCACTGTCTTTTGTTTGCTGGCTACTGTTACTGGCGCTATCTGGAGCCGCGCCGCTTGGGGCATGTACTGGAATTGGGATCCGCGCCAGACGTCGATAGCTGTACTCCTCATGATTTATGCCGCGTACTTTGTCCTCCGTAGCTCTATTGGGTGTGCTGACCGACGCGCCAGATTATCTGCCGTGTATGCTATCTTGGCCTTTACCACCGTACCCTTCTTGGTCTTTGTGGTTCCTCGTGTTTTTCCCTCCCTGCACCCGAACTTAGGTGCTGGTAGCGAGCGCGTCAGTGCCATGAGCCCAGAGGTCTGGGTTGTCTTCCTGGCTTCCCTAGTATGTTTTACCGTCTTGTATCTCTGGCTACAAAATATACAGGTGCGTCTGCAAGACTTGCAGGCCAAACGCCTGCTAAGGAGCGTTGATTAGGAGTGGGAGAGCTAGGTTTTGTGCTTGCCGCAACATTGGTCACTTGGCTGGGCTTGTTTATCTACCTGCTGCGTATAGACATTAGGCTAAGGGAGGCAGAGCGCCGTGAAGAATTATGAGAAACTTGTCCTCCTAGCCTTGGTCGTGGTTTTTAGTGGGGGTTTCTTTTTTACGGCACGCAGTGCTTTTAGTTCTTATGCCACCTTCGCGGTAGCCATGGAGAACAATCGTGCCGTTCAGGTCAAAGGGGTGGCGATCGACGGCTCCCTACGTGAGCTGGGCAATCGCGAGTTCACCTTTGCCATGCAGGATATGGCGGGTGTTACCCATGTCGTGCGACACACGGGCAGTGTACCGCCAACACTTTTTCAGGCCGACTATGTTGTAGCCGCAGGCCGTATCGCAGGCAGCGAATTTGTGGCGCGCAATCTTCTCGTAAAGTGCCCAACCAGATTCGTGCAAGATGGCGATAGATAAAGGCGCTACGCAAAGTGTAGAAGTATATATGTGGGGGGACAAGATTGACAGACATGACCAAGGATAACTTACCGCATAGCCAGCCAGACAGCCCTCTAAAGCAGACTTTGCGCTTTTTTGGCTCCATGCAGCTTGGTATTTTCCTCTTGTTGCTCCTAGCGGGGGTATCAGCGTATGCCACCTTGCAGGATATGGAGCAAGCGATTGATTATATCTATAGTTCGTGGTGGTATCTTTCGATATTAAGCTTTAGCTCGTTGAACTTGTTGCTCTGCACCCTGCAGCGCATTCGGCCGATGTTCCGCCTGGCCTACAGGCCTAGTAAGTTAAGCTCCATCACCGAAATTCGGAGTATGCCTTTTTCTAGAGAGGTGCCCATCAAGGAGCACCTAGCTGCGCCCGATGTAGCCGTGCAAGCCTTTAAAGCCGTTGGGCTACGCACCTCTGTAGCAGAGAGCAGTGGCGGCCAAGTAGTTTTCGGCGAACGCGGCAGGCTAGGCTACTTTGGCTCCTTCATCACCCATCTCAGCCTGCTTATTATCTTGCTTGGCGCTTTATATGGTGTGGTGACCGGTTTCGAAGTAAAGAACGGTGGGTGGATTGACAGCAGCTTTATCGTCAGCGAAGGCGATTTTGCCGTCGAGTTAGTAGATATTCGCATGGTGCAAGAAGAAAACCCAGTTATGCGCCCCCGCGTTTATACGGATGTCAAGGTGCGGCGGGGTGACGAAGTATTAGTCGAAGATACGGTTTCAATTAACTACCCCGTGCGCTTTGCCGGCAACAACATCTACCATTCTACTTTTTTGTACTTTCCAGTGTTCAAGCTGACCGATGTAGAGACAGGCGAGACGGGTTCCAGCCGATTTATGGAAGGTGACCGCATCTACCTTGATGCCCAGCGGACCACATTCATTGTGGTACAAAAGTTTTACTCAAACTTCTCAATGCGAGAAGATGGCACTCCCTACAATGTTGACTACCGCACCATTAGACCGGTAGTAGGCGGCATACTGATGCAGGGAAGCGAAACTGTTGGCCATGTCTTGCTACCCTTAAACAAGGCGCACGAGTTTGCCACTCCCGACGGAAATGTCGAAGTGATGCTGACGGGCTATGACCTCGCCACTGTATTCTTCATCAACAAAAACTTAGGGAGACCCTTCCTTTTCGGGGGTTCACTCTTGCTCTTGTTAGGCCTGTATATGAGCTTTTTTATCACTCCAGAGCGTTACTACGCCGCTGCAAGTGAAGACAGCCGTACACTTGTTATCGGTGGGCGCGGCTACCGGAGCCGCCTCTTTGTGGCCAGCACGCTACAGAAAATTGAGACCGAGCTTAGGCGCAGAGAGGAAGTGAAGTAGCCTTGGCAAATCTAATTGAAGTATCACCCGTACTTTCCCTGCTGGAAAATATTCTATTCACGGGTTCTGCCCTCATCTACTTGGCCGCCACCATCGGCTACATCATTTACGTGCGCGGCCAGCGCGAGTGGGGTAGTTTTTCGGCCATGGTGCTCAAAATAGCCTTCGTCGTTCATACGGCCTTTATCATCGTGCGTGGCTACAATGTGGAGCGCTTGCCTTTTGTGGGTCATTATGAATTTGGTAATCTATTTATCTGGACCACGGCCTTAGTCTACATGTGGACGGAGTGGCGCCTTAAAGAAAAATTCTATGCGGTGGGGGCCTTTATTACGCCGCTCATGATGCTCTACTTCTCCTACCTAACGATCATCCCCCGCCTAATACCCGCCATTGTGGTAAGCAGGATGCACCGACCCCTGCCTCCAGTCTTGCAATCCGACTGGTTGTCCATTCATGTGGCTACCTCAGTCTTTGGCTACGCCGGCTTTACTTTGGCCTTTGCAGCTGCTATGATATGGCTTCTCAAGCACTATGTCCCAGCTAACGGCGTCCTCGGCCGCATGCTTCCTCTACATGAGGCCCTTGATGAATACATCTACCGTTCTTCGGGGTTCGGGTTTCTCTTTCACACAGCGATGATCATCAGCGGCGCCATCTGGGCAGACATATCATGGGGTCGCTACTGGGGGTGGGATCCAAAAGAAATGTGGTCGCTCATCACTTGGTTTGTGTTTGCCGTCTACCTCCATGCCCGCTTTACCCGTGGATGGACGGGTAAACGTGCCATCGCGCTCATTGCCCTTGGCTGGGTAGCGATGCTCTTTACCTGGGTGGGTGTCGCCTGGCTCTTGCCTGGCATCCATGCTTTCGGCTAAACAAAATCTGAAGACAGGAGGTTGTACTAGTGCAAAAAGGTGTTTCTCAGGGCTCCAAATCGACGCTACTCTTCGTGCTGCTAAGTGCGCTGGTTATTATTGGCGTAGCCGCCATCACCAGGCATGTCACGCTGCAGACTTTCGCTCCACCCGCAGACACAGCGCCACTGTTGACGCAGGCGGCATCCATGTACTGGCAGGAACGCTTCCCCTTGCAGGTCGCGAGCTACATGCGCACCCTCGAGATGGAAGCTACCGCACATGCCGGATCCGTTCCTTATCAGAAGTTAACTAAGTATCCTTTTATGCGCGCTATGTATCATGGGTTTGGTTTTTGGTTTGACTTCCGTGAGTCGCGCGGCCATCTCTATGCCATAGAGGACACCATGATCACGGGGCGTCCCAAATTCGGGGGCGTCTGCTGGGGCTGCAAATCAGCCGATTACCCGGCCTTGGTCGAGAAATACGGCCGGCAGGGCATCGACACCATGTTTTGGAGCGAGGCCGCCAAGAAAACCAATCACCCGGTTTCCTGCATTGACTGTCATGACCCCCAAAGCCCCGACTTCGCATTGCGCATCACACGCCCATGGCTAGAAGAAGCCATCACCGCGCAAGGCAAGACCTTGGCCGATTTTGACATGCGTTCCCTGGTATGTGCGCAATGCCACGCCGAGTACTACTTCGAAGGCCCAGGCACGACCAACAAAATTGTCTTCCCCTGGACACATGGCTTCACACCGGAAGATGCCTTGCAGCATAAAGATGATGAGAATTTCTCTGACTGGACGCACCCCCGCACGGGCGCAGGGGTACATAAAATTCAGCACCCTGAGTTCGAGTTCTTCCAAGGTAGTGTACATGCGAAGCTTGGTTTGACTTGCGCCGACTGTCACATGCCTACGGTTAAAGACGAACAAGGCCGCGAGTACACCCAGCACTGGCTAGTCAGCCCACTGCGGCATATCGAGGCATCTTGCCAGTCATGCCATGGCGACCCAGCTGCGCTTAGAGCCAGGACGGAAAAGCTGCAAGGCGAATTGCGTGCCCTAGCTAACGAGGTTGGGTTCGCCTTAGAAAGCGCGATCAACGGCTTGAGCGATGCACGTCGCAATCCCGCTGCTCTGGCGCATCATATCACGGCGGCGCAAACCTCTCACCGCCGCGCCCAGCTCTTACTTGACTGGTTCCTAGTCGAGAACAGCACCGGTTTTCACAATGTCGCTGAGGCCCGCCGCATACTAGGTGAGGCACGTAGCGCAGTCGAAGAGATGGTATCCCATACCAATCGGGCTATCGGTAGGTAGTTATGTACAGGGCAGTATAAGATCTGCCAAACAGTAAGAGCAGGACCGTTTCGGCGGCCCTGCTCTTATAGCGCTTTATCAACAGAATCTCGAGTGAAAAGCGCTAGCCCTGCTGAAACATGGTGGTAAAGCGTCGGGCAAGGTTGACAATGCGCTGCCACAGGGTTGTTTGGACAGGTTGTTCTGTCTCAGCGCGTACGCGCTGAGCGACCTCAATTGCTGGGGTTAGCATTACAAATTGCACCGAAGTGGCCGTAGCTTGGCCAGGCGAAACAAAGGACACCACCGGTGCTACCGGGCCATCGCCGAGAAACTGCCCTAGCTGCCCGCGAGCCTCAGCAAGACCCTTATTAATCTCCTGCTGTCCAGAGACCAGTGCGCCCACATGAAGGGGTAAGGAGGCGGTGTGATTATGAAGCTCGTTGACTCCCTGCGGCAGCTGTTGCAGTCCACCGTGTAAACTCACACCGGCCTGAGATAACTCGCCGAGGCCCGCAGCCAGGGTCTGCCCGGAGCTCGCAGCTTGACTGAGTCCTAAGTTTAGGGCGACACGCTGCTCACCTAGCTGTGCTCTAGCTAGCGCATAGGCCTCTAGCCCCGCATTCGCCTGTGACAGGCTCTGTAGTAGTCCCTCTAGGGTCGCAAACTGAATCAAGGTGGCCTCCGCGAGCTGGCGCACTGCTGGGTCCGCATGACCCACGAGGGTTTCTGCCAGTTGGCGCACCGTCGCCCCCTCGGCCAGTACCCCGCCCGAGTTCGCCGCTATACTGGCGTAGCCCCCTTGCAGGGCAGGCAGGCTTGCGGCTAGGCGTTGCTCCCCGGCATCAAGCGCGTCCTGCCCCTCGTTAATTGTGGTCAAGCCCTGGCTAAAGGCAGCTACCCCAGCCGCAGACTGCTCTAGGCCCGTTGTAAATTGCCCCATGTGTGAAAGCAAGGGGTCAAGGGAGGTGCGGAGCCTGCCTACCCCCTGGTGCAGAGTTAGAAGCCCGTCTTGCAGGGTTTTGCTCCCGTCAATAACACTTTCCATGCCACCGGCTAAGGCGGCAAAGCCCTCATCCACCTCATCTAGCCAAGCACCCTGCAGCTGCGCCACACGCATGGCGGATATTTCGATGGGTGGCATGGCAAAGTCGCGTACCATCGCTGTAATGGCTTGGGTGTGGCTTTCGCCCGGCATAACCGTAAAGGCCAGATTAAGCCTGTTGCCTACCAGCATAGCAGTGGCGCCCGCCGCCTGTACATCAGCTATCCGGTCGACCAGGAGCGGCACAACTACCTGCACCGTGTAGTGTTCTGCAAAATGGCGCACCGCCAAGGGGTTAGGGCGCACAGCGAGCACCAATTCTAAGCGTCCGCTCCGCCCGAGTAGCGCGCTCGGGGTCACTGGCTGACCATCGAGGTAGTAAGAAAACGAAAACAGCCAGGGCAGGGCAGCTTGTTCTAGGCGGCCCTGGTAACGGAAAGTCGTCTCCGTATTTTCATCTAGCATCACTGAAATGCGCTCTGCGTCGAGAGTTATTCCGCGCGTATCACTGAGGTTAGTCACCTCAACATAGTCGCCATAGTCGGTTAGCTGCCCCCTCGCGGCGCGAAAAGTGTTTACGACATTTACTTCGCGCACAGCACCATCACTGCCTAGGTTCACAAAAATGGTTTCGTCCTTAGGCGTAGCTCTGCTTGCTGAAGCGACGCGGGGTAGGGAGGCGGTGTTGCTGTGTGCCGTCACCGAGAAAAAAAGCAGGCATGCTAGTGCCAAGGCGGTGACTTTTGCGGTGGGAAACAGGGAAAATCGTAGTCGAGACATCTCTTTTCCTGCCTTTCGTCTAGTGAAGTTGGTTAGTGTTACTTGTTTGCGTAGTGAGGCGAATAAAGCGGTCACCCAGCATGAGCACCTGCGGTAAAAAAGTGAGTACCAAGAGGCAGGATAGTAGCGCCCCCCGGCCGATGAGCATGCCTAGTGCCGCAATGCTGGGCACACCAGAAACCAGACCTAAGGTGAACCCGGCTCCGGCTAAGATGGCAGCCGAGGTCATGACCGAGTAGCCCGAGGCCTCTATGGCGGCGGTTGCAGCTGCTCGCACCGTCATGCTGCGGCGAAACTCTAGGTAGCGCCCTGTCAACAAGATGGCGTAGTCGATGGTAGCGCCAAGCTGCACAGCGCTGACAATCATGTAGCCGATAAAAATGAGGGGCGAACCAGCAAAGTAGGGTATAGCCATGTTAAGCCAAATAGAAGCTTGGATAGTAAGCACCAAGAGGAGGGGTAGGGAGAGAGAGCGAAATGTTAGCGCGATAATCGCACCGACGGCGAGGATGGCGACTAGGCTAGTCACAGAAAAATCGTACTCGACAACCTGGCGAATATCGTCCACAGCGGCAGAGGCACCGAGTAGCAGGGCGGCCCCAGGGTAGTAGGTATCGGCAGCGTGCCTTATGGCAAGCACTGCCTGGTAGGAGTCCGCACTCTCGGTGGCGGTGTCTAGCATCATGACTAGGCGAGAGTAAGTTTCGCCCACAAATTGGTCCACCACCGCAGGCGGTAGCATGCTCCGCGGTATCGAAACATCGGCTAGGGAGGCGAGAGCCTGCACACTGTGAACTTGGGGAATAGCGCGCAGGGCGTTGGCCAGTGCGTACTCCCGCGGCACATCTTGCGCGGGTACCAGTAGTACGAGCGGGTTGTGGCGGCCAAACTCTTGGTGCAGCATGCTTTCGTCGGCCTGTGCCGCTTCACCATAGAGAAAATGGTTGGCACCCTGCGCCATAAAGGCGACCGGCAATGCTAGTAGCACCACGGGTACAATCCACCGCATACCTACCACGCCGCGCGCAAATTTGCCCAAAGAGGGGAGTAGGGGGCGATGCTCGGTGCGTTCTAGTAAGCGTGCCGAGTATATCACTAAAGCCGGTAGCAAAAACAGCACTGCTAAGAGGCTCAAGGCCACCCCCTTGGCCAAGACGAGGCCGAGGTCGTAGCCTAGGCTGTAACGCATAAACATCAGCGCCACGAAACCTGCTATGGTCGTCAGTGAGCTCGCTAAAATGGTGGCAAAGGAGCCTCGCAGTGCCACTATCATGGCTGTTTCTACATCCATACCCTTGCGGCGCTCCTCGCTGAAGCGGTGCAAGAGAAAGATAGAGTAGTCCATGCTAACGGCGAACTGCAAGAGACCAGCCGTGGCAAAAGTGATAAAGGAGATGGAGCCTAAAAAAGCATTGGTACCCATGTTGAGAACAATGGAGATGCCTATCGTGAATATAAAAAGCAAGGGCTCAAACCACGAACTGGTGGCGAGAAACAAGATGAGCAGGAAGATAGGCAGCACAAAGGCGATAATGGTCGAAATCTCCGCGGTCGTCGTGCCGCGTAAATTTAGCGCATCAACCGCAGGCCCACGTACCGTGACCTGCCCGCCCTGCAGGAGACGCAAGGCCTTAATAGCCTGGCCCGTGGTGAGGTCATGGTCGCCCGCGACAAAGATTACCTGAAAGCGCGCCGCGCCATCGGCAAAAAACTGACGCACCGTAGTGGGTGGTAGTAGTACTAGCGGAGTGTAAATATCTACCACGTCGTCTAGCCACACCACGCTATGCACCCCCTCTGTAGCGCTAATGGCACTCTTCAGCTGGCGCGCAGTGGGTATGTCGATGTCAGGCACGATAATTTCCGCCGTGCCCTGTAGACCAAACTCCTGCGCCATAACATTCATGGCTTGGCGCGTGGGCATATCAGCCGGCAAGTAGGCGGTCTGGTCGTAGTTGATAGTGACGGTGGGGGCCAAAACCACTGCCACTAGGGTGGCGAGAGCGAACAGCACCACGAGGGTCTGGCGCTTAGTAACAATAAATCGGGCCAGTCTATCCATAATACCTCCTGTAAATAGTGAATATTGGTTCGCTTATCAGACATGAAAAAATACATAGCCATAGCTATGTTGAGCTAGAGTTGCCGACTGCTAGCGGCTCTAGGGAGCACCCAGTAAACGATCTTCAAAGTCATCAAAGTAAAACACCAGCATGCGGCTGATCAGTTCATGCAGTCTTTCGGGGTCCTTGGTGGTGCGAAACAAAAGAACCATGCCCGAGAAGAAGCCTGTGGCCACTAAGCGCACCAGTGTTTCGTCTGCTAGGGCCCCTTGCCGACCGAGTTCTAGCTGCATGCGCTCCGAAATCATTTCGGTCATGATGTGCACAAAGTTTTCATGGCGGGAACCAATACTCTTCTCTGCTATAATCAGAAGCTGTCGGCCATGAGTGTTGTAGACCGACATAATGCCGGCGGCCAGATGGTGTGCCAAGCCGCGCACGCCCTTTGCCTCGCCGCCACCAGAAAAGCCTGCTGCGTCTGCCATCAGGGCGGCAATGCGTTCGTAGCAAGATCTAACTATAGAATCGAAGATATCCTCCTTGCTCGCAAAGTAGCGGTATAGGTTGCCAGTAGAAACCTGTGCCTCTTGTGCAATGCGCTGCACTTGCGCTTTGGCATAGCCATGAGCTTCGAACTCATCGAGGGCCGCCTCTAAGATTCTCGCGCGGACTTCTTCTTTTAAATACTGCATTAGCGAACCTCGATTCTCTTTTGCCTAGCATAGCATGCGCGTAGAGGTGCGTCAAGCGAGCTTAGGAACAAAACGGAGCCCACCCCCAAGGGGGCAGGCTCCTTGGCTCGTCACCAAGTAGCAGCTACTAATTGACTAACTTAAACTGCTGGGGTCCGACTCCGCAAATCGAACACATGGCTGGCAGAGTTAATTCCACATTGCCGCAGACCACGCATAGATGGAAGGAAAGTTCTTCCTTAGCATCGAGATTGTTTAAGATCTTGGCATATAGCTCAGCATGTACCTGCTCGGCCTGTAGGGCAAACTTAAAGGCGCGCGCCGCCTCTTTTTCGCCCGCCGCCTCAGCCGCGGCCAGCATGGGTGGGTACATCGTGGCAAACTCGTAGGTCTCACCGTTCACGCCTTCCCGCAAATTCTCTGCGGTCGAGCCAATGCCCTTCATGGCTTTGAGATGGGCTAGGGCGTGGATAGTTTCGGCCTCAGCCGCCGCGCGAAACATTTTGGCCGCATTGCTATGGCCCTCGGCCTCGGCGACAGCAGCAAAAGCCAAGTACTTGCGATTAGCCTGCGATTCGCCGGCAAAGGCTTCTTTGAGATGCTTGAGTGTGGTTTCGTTCATTTATGTTCCTCCCAATATGTAATCATTACTATATAGTAATTTACACGAGCAGTCTCGGCCTGTCAACCCTCCCGGCAGCCAAATCTCATTCCGCTACGATACTAACCTTAGCGATAGCGGTCACGATCTGTATCCAAGTATTGCCCGGGGAATACAAGTAGTCTGCCCCATTGACCGTAAAGTTAAAGTGCCCCTCTGGGCTATCCTTCGCCCATGTGCCGCGATGAAGCTGCCCGTCGCGCAAGAACCACGCCGTACCTGTGCCGATGATATCAATGACGGTATGTGCAGCATCTGTGGCCAACTGGCGATGGGGGGCGGCGATAAATACGACATTGCGCACGGTGATAGCTGTGCCATCGCGCATCGTATGCGGAGCACCGTTAATATAGCGATGATAGACCCCCTCGCTCCAGCGCCACTCCACCTTGTACTCGGGCGAGTAGCTTGTAAGTACCTTGGGGGCACTCTCGCCTACGGGCATACTACCCTCAGGCCTTTTAGGCAGGGGATGTAGGGGGTAGCGCTTATGCTGCGCCTCCGCCAGCAAGAGCTCTGTACTCGTGTAGAGATTGTGGGGCATGTTGCGCGCAGGGTCTCGCCAAAAAGCGCGCCCGGCATTGTTGATTTCGTCAATGCTAGGCACAGTGAGTGTGCGCAGGTGATTAATCGTCTCTACACTGCCTCCAGCATGTGCCAACGGGGCCTTGTAGGCCTTGGCTATCTCGGCAAAATAGGGGCGCGCACTGCGGATAGGCCCAATGGTGCTCGCCGCTTGACTGTAAAAGAAGGCCAGGTAACGCGTTATGCCACCTTCGGCCATCATCTCCACGACTAAGTCGGCCCTGTCTAGCCCGCTCTGGGGGCGTGCTTGTGCCTTGTTATCAACTACCGCCGCAACTACTCCCGGCAGCTTTGATCCGGGGTCTTGCGGGTCTGGCGTTACCAGAGGCGGTGTGTCCGCGGGGTTAAGTCCGCTCGCTGGAGGAGGCGGCACCGACCCCCCAGGCAGTATGTAGAGCGCGGTGACCAGTAGCACAATAAAAATAATGGCCCCTGCTAAGAGTGTTAAGCGACGCAGCAACACAGAGCGTATGGCCCTAAGGCGCAAAGTGGCACCAACTTTCTCCGGTATTCCGGCCAGTGCGATTCATACTTCAATTCGACTTAGGGTACGGCAAATCCTGCCATAATGAGTGCAATCTTAGAAATTAAGGGCAGAGCGGGCGAGAGTATATATGTAGAAGCCCAGAGCATAGAAGAAAAGCGCGAAGTAAAAACTGGCCACTAGCCGCGCCAGGCGCGCGGCCAGGCCTCGCGGGTGGCAGAGCGAGATTTCGTCGCCTAGTGCCTTGCCTGTGGCAAGCGCGAAGATGAGGATCAGCAAGTGGGGCCAGTGAGCCGCCAACCAATCCACGACCAAGAACAACATCAGGCGCCCCCCTTTCGTCTGGTTGCTTCAATATATGTATTGTTACGCACATATCTGCCCCAAACATTTGTGAAAGAATAAGGTATGCGGCAGGAGCAGAGGCACTAGGGGAGAACATCACTTAGAGAGTCGCGCCGCGAAAACGAGGCGGCCTGGCTTTCGCGTAGGACCAGCACAGTATTCATTTGAGGAATGGTGATTAGAATGGCAGTATATATGGGTGCAGTACCAACCCCTTGGGGTGAAGTGTACTATGCGGTATCCGAAAAGGGCGCCGTAGCCATAACTACCCCAGGGCAAAAAATAGCGGATCTAGAGGAACTTCTTGTGCGCCTCGGCCTCGCGCAGGCCATGGAGGATGACAGAAGTAACCTCCACCAAGTCGGGAGCGAGCTTCTCGAGTACTTCCACGGGGAGCGCCAAAACTTTACCTTTCCCCTTGATGAGGTAGGCACAGCCTTTCAGCTCCAAGTCTGGCAGGCCCTTCGTCAAGTGCCCTATGGCTCTGTAAACAGCTACAAAGAGATAGCCATGGCCATCGGCAAACCAAAGGCCTGCCGTGCTATCGGGCAAGCGAACGCCAAAAATCCCCTGCCTATCGTTACCCCCTGCCATCGCATTTGCGCGGCCGACGGCAGCTTGGGCGGCTTCGCTGGGGGCTTAGAGTGCAAACAGCAGCTCCTTGATTTTGAGCAAAAGCACAAAGGGGGGCCACATGGTGACACCNCCCGTTAAAGTTGGGCAAAAAGTGACGCTTACCATTACTGGCATTACCCATGCCGCCGAAGGCGTCGGTAAGTACCAAGGTTACACCNTCTTCGTGCCAGACGCCCTGCCGGGCGATGAGGTCGAGGCTAAAGTTATCTCCACTCAAAAGCAGTACGGTCGAGCACTGCTGACCCGTATAGAGAAGCCATCTCAAGATCGTGTCATGCCCCCCTGCCGCTACTATGCCGAATGCGGCGGGTGCCAGCTCATGCATGCCAGCTACGAGGCGCAACTTCGCTATAAAGAAGAGCAGGTTACCGCCGCGCTCACCCGCCTAGGCGGCCTAGGCGACATTTCGGTGAGGCCAATTATGGGCATGGTGCAACCCTATGGCTACCGCAACAAAGCCCTCTTTCCGGTTGGCGTACAGGAGGGCCGCCTAGTGGCGGGCTGCTACAAGCGGCGCAGCCACTCCATCGTCGACATTGACACCTGCCTGATAGAGCACCCGTCCATCAGCGGCGCCTTTGTGGCTGCCAAACGCCTAGCAGCGAAACACCATCTCTCTATCTATGACGAAACCACAGCCGAGGGCCTCTTGCGTCACATCCTCGTGCGGCATTCTTTTGCCACCAAAGAAACCATGGTTGTCTTCGTCATCAACGGCCACGTTTTGCCAGGTGGCGAACTAATCGCCAGCGAGCTCATGGCCGAGCTGCCACAGGTCGTCTCCGTGCAATTTAACATTAACCGCGCGCGGGGGAATGTCATCCTCGGGCACGAAACCATACTTCTTGGTGGGCGCGACCACCTCATCGAGCATCTCGCCGGCCTAAAGTTTAAGGTCTCCGCCAACTCTTTCTTTCAAGTTAACCCCGTACAAACAGAGCAGCTCTACAGTAAAGCTATCGAGTTCGCCGCCTGCGGCAGCTCCTCCCACCTCTACGACCTCTACTGCGGTGTCGGCACCATGGCACTCATCATGGCCCAGAGTGCACACCATGTCACCGGCATCGAAGTCGTACCCGCTGCCGTAGAAGACGCCATCGCTAACGCAGAGCTAAACAACATCACTAACGCCACATTTCTCACCGGCACGGCCGAAGAGCTCCTGCCTACCCGCCTCGCCACAGGCGAGCGGCCCGACATCATCGTCATCGACCCACCCCGCGCCGGCTGCGACGAAAGCCTGCTCGCACCCTCGCCACCGCCGCGCCCTCCCGCCTAGTCTACGTCTCCTGCAATCCCGCCACCCTAGCCCGTGACCTCAAGCACCTCACCGCCCACGGCTTCACCGTAGTTGAGGTTCAGCCTGTCGATATGTTCCCGCATACGGCGCACGTTGAGACGGTGGTACTTTTATCCCACAAAAAATCACAGTGTATCTGGCAGACTGAAAGTGAACCATTATGATGGAAAGTGACATTTAGAAAATGAACCACTCCGACCACAAACCCTGTATG
>JGI24118J20152_100059_pt1 | contig 13821 bp, 12 predicted proteins | sample Subbioug_CSW11AC_FD_20152 | JGI IMG/M metagenome (IMG submission 20152)
CGGCGCGCACGGCGCTAAAATTGCTTTTGTTCATCCTAAAGCTAGTAATGGGGTGCTTGTTGAACTGTGCGAGCGCACCGAGCATGAGGAGGCTTAGACGTAGATGCTAGAGAAAATCCAGGAGCTCGAAGTTAAGAGACAGGCACTGTCTCTCGGAGGCGGGCAGAAGCGTATCGACAAGCATAAAGAAAAAGGCAAATTGACCGCCCGTGAGCGCATCGAGTTCTTGCTTGACCCCCATACTTTTGTGGAACTTGACCTCTTTATGAAGCACCGTTGTACGGATTTTGGCATGGAGGCAACTGAGGCTCCAGGCGAAGGAGTAGTCACCGGCTATGGTACCATTGACGGCAGGTTAGTCTACTTGGCCTCGCAAGACTTTACCGTGGTGGGCGGCTCGCTAGGCGAAGCCCATGCCCAAAAGATTTGCAAAGTCATGGACATGGCGGTGCGTAACGGAGCACCCATGATCTCTATCAATGACTCGGGCGGCGCGCGTATCCAAGAGGGTGTGGATGCCCTCAATGGTTACGGCAATATTTTCTACCGCAATACGCTCGCCTCAGGGGTCATTCCCCAGATTTCAGTCATTATGGGGCCCTGTGCAGGCGGAGCAGTCTATTCACCGGCCTTGACCGATTTTGTCTTTATGACGACTGGGCACAGCCAAATGTTTATTACTGGACCGCAAGTAATCAAGGCGGTGACCGGTGAAGAGGTCTCTATGGACGACTTAGGCGGGGCCGCGGTCCACAATACTACCAGTGGTGTAGCACATTTTATGGCAGCGAGCGATGAGGATTGCTTGAATGAAGTGCGGCGTCTAATCACTTTCTTGCCCAGTAATAACCTGGCACAAGCTCCGGCTAATTTTTCCGATGACCCCGTAAGTCGCTCGCAAGATCATCTGCTTGAGCTTGTTCCTGCGGAAGCGAACCGCGGCTACGACGCTAGGCAGCTGATCGCCGAAATCGTTGACGATGGGGACTTTATGGAAGTGCAGCCCTTCTATGCCGAGAACATTGTGGTCGGCTTCGCCAGACTTAACAGCAACACCGTAGGCATTATTGCTAATCAACCAAAGGTTATCGCTGGCAGTCTCGATATCAATGCCTCGGACAAGGCCGCGCGCTTTATTCGCTTCTGCGACAGTTTTAATATTCCCTTGGTGACTTTTGTCGACACACCCGGCTACCTTCCCGGCGTCAACCAAGAGTATGGCGGCATTATTCGACACGGCGCGAAACTACTCTATGCTTACTCCGAAGCTACCGTTCCTAAGATTACCGTAATTGTACGTAAGGCCTACGGTGGTGCTTACTTGGCGATGTGTAGCCGGGCCCTAGGCGCAGATGCAGTCTTTTCCTTTCCTACCGCGGAGATCGCCGTTATGGGGCCAGATGGCGCGGCGAACATCCTCTTTAAGGACGCCATAGCGCAGGCCGAGAATCCTGCTGTTACTCGTCAAGAGAAAATTGCCGAGTATCGACAAAAATTCGCCAACCCCTATGTGGCTGCCGCAAGGGGCATGGTGGACGACATCATCGACCCGCGCCACACGCGCCGCGTGCTCTGTAACGCCCTTGAAGCTAACGCTACCAAGCGTGAAACTCGCCCCACCAGAAAACATGGCAATATGCCCCTGTAGGAGGAAAGCATGACGAGTGAAGTATTTTTCTACGGCTTAAAAGTCACCGCTATTGGTATGGGCATCGTCTTTGTCGCCCTCTACCTTATGCAGCTACTGCTCTTAGCCCTAGGTTTTGTTGTGGGCGCCGCCACCAAGGAGAGTAAGACAGCACAAGTTGTGAGCACTGAAACGGCGAACCATGTAGAAACAGTGGAAGTAGTGGATGAAGCTGTGACTCTAGTGCAGCCGACACAGGAAGTCACCTATGGCGTTATGATTGCCATTTCTGCGGCTCTAGCCGCGGCCATGGGCAGTCGTCCGGTCAATATTGTGAGCATTCGCAAAGACCACATAGCTGTAAGTTCATGGCAACAAGCGAGTCGTTCTGGAAATGCAGAGCGTCATCACAATTAGGAAGGAGCGATTTTGTGCTTAAGAAATATCGCATTGTCGTTAATGGAGAAGTTTATGAAGTGGAAGTAGAAGAAGTGGGGGTGTATTCTGCCGCTCGACCAGCAGCCCCCCTTGCTGCACCGGCGACGGTAGTCGCTCCTCCCCGTGTAGCCGCAGCAGCGCCGGTAGCGCCACCTGTAGCTAAGCCGGCACCACAAAAGAGTGCCGCCCCCAAAGTTACCGGCGCGGGTGTAGTGGCGAGCCCCATGCCCGGGACAATCTTAGGTGTTAAAGTAAAAGTTGGCGATGTTGTAAAGTACGGACAGCCAGTAGTAATCCTCGAGGCCATGAAGATGGAGAACGAGGTAGTCGCCACAACTGACGGCACCATACGCGAAGTTAGAGTCAACAAGGGCACCGCCGTTAACTCGGGTGACGTCCTCGTCGTTATTGGCTAAACAAGGGGAGGAAAGACATTGCTGGCTGAAATTGTAGCGATATTGATAGATCTCTGGAGCACGACAGGCTTTGCCAACATGACCCAGGGACAATTTATTATGATAGTCGTGGCCTGTTTCTTTCTCTACCTGGCGCTCGTTAAAGAGTATGAGCCACTCCTGCTCCTGCCCATCAGTTTCGGGATGCTGCTAACTAACCTGCCTTTGGGTGGCTTAATGGCACCTCCTTCTGGCAATATGGCAGGCGGACTGATGTACTATCTTTACCAGGGCGTTAAGCTTGGCATCTACCCACCCCTTATCTTCCTGGGCGTGGGAGCAATGACCGATTTTGGACCCCTTATCGCCAACCCAAAAACTTTTCTACTCGGTGCAGCCGCGCAAATCGGCATATTTGCCACTTTCATTGGGGCTCTAGCGCTTAACTTCACTCCCCAAGAGTCAGCCTCGATAGCTATCATTGGCGGAGCTGATGGCCCTACGGCTATATTCTTGGCGGCACGCCTAGCACCCCATCGCCTCGGCGCCATTGCTCTCGCCGCCTATTCCTACATGGCGCTTGTTCCCGTGATACAGCCTCCCATTATGCGCCTGCTGACGACCGAAAAAGAGCGCCAGTGCGTTATGCAGCAACTGCGGGTCGTCTCAAAACTCGAGAAAGTTCTCTTCCCCATCATCGTGGCTGTCCTCGTCAGCCTCTTGCTGCCGCCCGCTACACCGCTTGTGGGTATGCTGATGTTAGGGAATCTTTTTAGAGAGTCGGGAGTAGTCGCTCGTTTGTCAGAAACTGCGCAAAACCAATTGATGAATTTGGTAGTTATATTTCTCGGCTTAAGTGTGGGCGCAACAGCTCAGGCTAAATACTTTCTCACTTGGGAGACTTTGGCCATTATCTTCCTCGGTCTTGCTGCTTTTGCCGTGGGCACGGCGGGCGGCGTAATATTTGGCAAAATAATGTACTATGCCACAGGGGGTAAAGTCAACCCCTTAATCGGCTCGGCTGGTGTGTCGGCGGTACCCATGGCCGCACGAGTATCGCAGAATGAGGGCCGCCGGGCTAACCCCAGTAACTATTTATTGATGCATGCCATGGGCCCTAATGTGGCCGGAGTCATCGGCTCAGCCATAGCTGCAGGCGTCCTCTTGTCCATTCTTGGCTAAAGAAAAAGGAGGGGCGTAACCGCCTCTCCTAATTAATTAAGTTGATTTGCAAAGGAGCTGTGAGTATGAAAATTCCTGTAGGTGTATCTAGTCGCCACCTGCATTTGTCCGTCGAAGATCTGGCCACACTTTTTGGGCCCAACCGCAAGTTGCAGAAACTGCGCGATCTCAGCCAAACAGGGCAGTTTGCGGCCATGGAAACGGTGACATTAGTCGGCCCGAAGGGCGAGATTGCCAATGTCCGTGTCCTAGGTCCCGCTCGCGCCCAAAGTCAAGTAGAGGTGAGCTTCTCTGACGCCGTGAAACTAGGTATAAACCCCCCGGTGCGAGATTCGGGCTCCCTCAGTGGGGCGGGTAGCATTCGCATTGAGGGACCCATGGGGGCAGTAGAGGCAGAAAATGCCGTAATAATTGCCTGGCGTCACATTCACATGACCCCCCATGATGCCGCAATTTTTGGCGTAGCCGACAAAGATAAAGTCAGTGTCTCTGTGGGCGGAGAACGGGGCATGACCCTGCACCATGTACTAGTCAGGGTACGCCCGGATTTTAAACTAGAAATGCATATTGACACCGATGAAGCCAATGCCTGTGGACTTCGCAATGGTGACTTAGTGGAGATTTGCCCGCGTTAGAAATAGGCTACGGAGCAGCAAAGCCTTCCCCTAGCACTTCGTGGGCCTCGGTGACGATAATAAAGGCCGTCTTGTCAATCTCGAGCACTACTTGTTTGGCGCGACTAAGTTCCATCCTGCCCACGACGCAGAGGAGAGTAGTTTTCTCCTCTTTACTGAAGCCACCTTTGCTGGGGAACATGGTCACACCGCGCTCTAGCCTGGTCATGAGCAGAGCGGCAATTCTGTCTGCCTCATGAGAAATGATAAAGAGTGCCTTGGCCGAGTAGATGCCTTCTAGCACCACATCAATGAGTTTGGCGCTGACAAAAATGGCGATAAGCGCGTACATGGCATACTCGGCCGTAAATATGATGCCGGCCAAAAGGACAACGGCAGCATCAATAAAGAGCAGCGCTTGTCCGATACTTACGCCACTGTAGTGAGTGACGAATTTAGCCAGTATATCGGTCCCACCCGTCGAACCCCGGAAACGGAATACAATGCCCATGCCGATGCCAGTTACTACTCCACCATAAATTGAAGCCAGCAGGGGATCTTGGGTTAGCACCACAGCGCCCTGCGTGAACTCGACAGCGAGCGAGGTCGCGAGAGAACCCAGGATGGTGTAGATACCAAAGCGCGGCCCAAAAACGATGAAGCTAGCAATAAGCAGGGGGATGTTAATCGCCAGTAAGACTATTCCGGGCGACCATCCCCATAGATGATAAATAATAGTTGCAATTCCGCTTGCGCCTCCAGCAGCAATGCGGTTAGGGATAAGCAGAGCGTTTAGCCCTACGCCCACGATAATCGACCCGATGATAATTCCTAAATACTCAATTAAACGACGCCACCACATCCCAAATCACCTCAGCGTATTATATCATGCCACAAGGCGATACTGGCACGCTCTCTGTTCGCATTACTGGCTTCCTCTGTGATAGAATAGCTACAATGCATGTCTACCTAGGAGGCTGATCGATGAATATTATCATTTTCTCTGCCAACATAGGTCATGGCCACAATCTCGTTGCGGAAGCTACCGCTGAGGAACTGCGCCTTGCGGGACATACGGTCCAGCAAATAGATGCCTTAGACTTTGTCAGTCCATTTTTCTCCAAAGTACTTTTGGAGAGCTATCTTAAGTTGCTGCGTTACACCCCTAATATATATGGCAGAATCTATCAATGGACTGAGGAGCCCACCTTCTTTGACTTTTCCTCCATAATCAATAATTTGTTCTGCAATCTCTTTAAAAAGTTGCTTTCTCAATTTAAGCCAGACGCCATTGTTTGTACCCATAGCTTTCCGGCTGGTTTGCTCTCCGCACTGAAGATCAAGCTAGACATTGACGTTCCTTTATTCGCGGTAGTTACTGATTTTACGGTGCACTACACCTATGTTCATCCTGCAGTAAACACCTATGTCGTGGCATCGCCGAAGCTTACCTACCAGCTACGGCATATTGGGGTAGAAGAGCACCAAATTGCGCCTACTGGCATACCCATTCGCCGCCGCTTTTCAAATCCACCGAGTAGGCCAGAAGCTAGAGAGGCCTTGGGGCTAGAGAACCGCCCTACCTTGCTACTAATGGGAGGCGGGCTGGGGATGGGTACTCCCACCGAAATGGTAAGNGTCCTNGACCANTACTTAGATGGCCCACAATTAATAGTCATTGCCGGTAAGAATGAGTCCTTGTATCGAGAATTNCTGGCCTCACGTTTTCGCAATGAAGTGCANATTGTTGGCTATGTGGATAATGTTGAGACTTACATGGCGGCTGCAGACCTACTGGTGACCAAGCCAGGCGGTGTCACTTGCGCCGAAGCCTTGGCCATTGGTCTACCCATGGCCGTGGTCTCACCGATACCTGGGCAGGAGTTTCGCAATGCCTCGTTTCTAGTTGAGCAGCAGGCTGCCGTTCAATTTGATATGAGCTTCTTGGCGCCGAAGTTAGCTGACTTACTGGCAGACGATCTGCGCCTGTCTTGCATGAGCCAGCTGGCTAAACGCTTAGCTAGGCCTCTGGCCGCCCGTCACTTAGTTGATCTACTGCAAAGATAGGAGCGGAGACGAAGAAACAATGAAGTATCTCTTTCATATATTTGGTTGCCAAATGAACGAAGCAGATGCCGAAGTCTTGGCCGGCCACCTTGAGACCTTGGGCTACTCCTCTACAACAACGGAAAGCGAAGCAGACCTAATCTTGTTGATCACTTGCTGCGTCAGAGAGCATGCTGAGAGCAAGGTTTACGGCAAGCTTGGTGAGCTTTATAGCCTGAAGCAGGAGAATCCTCGCCTCATCCTCGGCATTTGCGGATGCATGCCACAGCAAGAGGACGTGGCCAGAAAGCTTGAGACGCGCTTCCCCTACTTGGACTTGGTGTTTGGCACGCATAACCTGCCTGACTTTCCGAAGCTACTGGCACAGGTCGAGGCCACAGGTGCAGCGGTAGTAGAAGTCCTTGGCGGGGCAGGTGCTATCGCCGAGAATCTACCCCGAGCCAGGCGTGACAGTTTAAAAGCATGGGTCACCATTATGTACGGGTGTAGTAATTTCTGCACGTACTGCATCGTGCCTTATGTCCGAGGGCAGGAACGTAGCCGTGAGGTCTCGGCAATTCTTGCTGAAATTAGCGATTTAGCGACTAAGGGCTACCGAGAGATTACGCTGCTCGGACAAAATGTTAATTCGTATGGTCGCGATCTCGCGGGGCAGCCAGATTTCGCCGATCTCTTGGCGGGCATCGAAACTATCTCTGGTATTTCTCGTGTGCGCTACATGACTTCACATCCTAGGGACTTTACCGATAAACTTATACAGGTAGTAGCGCGTGCAAAGAAAGTGTGTGAGCACTTCCACCTGCCAGTGCAAAGTGGCAGCAACGCTGTCCTTAAAGCTATGAACCGCGGTTACTCTAGAGAGCAGTACCTGGCCTTAGTTGATCGTATTCGCCGCGCTGTGCCTACTGCCGTCATTACGACTGACATTATCGTCGGGTTTCCCGGTGAGACGGAGGAGGATTTTGCTGAGACCTTGAGTTTGCTTCGGGAAGTCCGTTTTGATGCCGCCTATACCTTTGCCTATTCCCCCCGTAGCGGCACAGTGGCGGCAGATTGGGTTGAAAACCTTAGTAAAGAAGAGAAAAATGCGCGTCTTCGGCACTTAATCGATGTCGTCAATGAAATCTCCCTAGAGTGCAACTTACCACTGCTAAATCAAGTCGTGGAGTTGTTAGTGGAGGGGCCCAGCAGAACAGACCCTTCACGACTTACCGGGCGGACCCGCAGCAATAAGTTAGTGCACTTTGTAGGCGAGAGCTCATTGATTGGCAGACTAGTCGAGGTGCGAATCACCAAAGTACAGACATGGAGTCTAAAGGGAGAACAGGTCGGCGTTCCACATTAGTGACGGTAACCTCCTTTAGACAACACATCCCTTGCGGACTTAAGCGCAGGGGATTTTTTGTGCCTTTTGGGGTGATATAATTGATGTCAAAGGGGAGTGGTTTTGTGCAGCAGTATACTCCTATGATACAGCAGTATCTAGAAATCAAAGCCCAACATAGTGACGCCATCTTGTTCTTTCGTTTGGGAGATTTTTATGAGATGTTTTTCGAAGACGCAGAAGTGGCCTCGCGTCTTCTGGCCATAACACTCACATCACGTGACGGCGGACAGGGGCAGAAGGTTGCTATGTGCGGCGTTCCGTTTCATGCGGCTGAGGCCTACCTCGCTCGCCTGCTTAGGGCAGGGCAAAAAGTTGCCATTTGCGAGCAGGTAGAGGACTCTAGCTCCGCTAAGGGCCTAGTGAGGCGCGAGGTCGTGCGCATTGTAACTCCCGCCACTTACAGTGATGCCCCTGCGGATACTAACAACTACGTCTCGTGTTGGCAAGAGCAAGACGGTGAAAGCGTCCTGGCAACGATAGACTATACTACAGGCTCAGTCTCAGTTACCTCCTTTGACGGTGAGACAAGTTACGGTCTTGTAGTCGACGAAGTGCACAGGCTGTCTCCCCGCGAGGTGATTTTGCCCCAACTAGCTATCCCCGACGTCTTAGAAGAATCTGTGACTAGACTGTCTGCACTGAGGCGCACAACCCGTGGCCTGACGGTAGAGGAATCGTCCTCTATGATTAACGCTATCTGGGGCGATGTCGAGCTCACGCCCTTGGCCAGCATCACGCTAGGTGAGATTATCGCCTACCTCAAGGATCTCCGCCTAGGAGACTTTTCGCACTTGACGCGCCCCTTGGTAAGTCTAGGAGGGCGCGGTGCCCTACTAGATATGACTACCCGGCGCAATCTAGAGGTAACGCGGGCGCTAGGCAGTGGAGAGAGGGAAGGTTCGCTTCTCTGGGTGCTCGACTTCACCGCAACAGCCATGGGTGCCCGCCTAATTAAGCAGTGGCTAGAGCAGCCCTTAATAAGTACCGACCAAGTAAACGCCCGTCTCCAGGCCGTGGATGCGTTGTGGCGAGATAACCTGTGGCGTAATCAGGTGAGAGAGGCGCTTAGGCGGGTTTACGACCTACCACGTCTTTTGGCCAAGGTGGTCGCGGGCACGGCCCATCCTCGCGACCTAGTTACCTTGCAAAAGTCACTGGCAGGGGTGACTGAGCTTAATTCCCTGCTCTCTGGCTTTGTGGATGGTTTACTAGGCGAAATTATGGCTGAGCTCATGCCTCATTCTGATTTACAGCAGTTACTTACAAATGCCTTGCTGGAGAATCCCCCTGTAAACCATCGCGACGGCGGAGTGATTAAAGAGGGCTTCCACGCTGAGGTAGACGCTCTGCGCTCCGTTTGTCGCGATACTAAGTCCCTTCTGGCTTCCTTCGAGGCTGAGGAACGTCAAGCCACAGGCATTAAGTCGCTAAAAATTGGCTTCAATAGAGTGTTTGGCTACTACATCGAAGTCACCCATACTAATCTCAGTCTGGTGCCGCCACGTTACCACCGCAAGCAGACTCTTGCCAATGCTGAACGTTTTGTTACGGCAGAACTCAAAGAGCTCGAGAACACCATCATGACGGCAGAGGAAAGACTACTGGCTTTAGAGGAAGAACTCTTTGTCTCCCTGCGCCAGAGGGTCGCTGCCGATGCGCGCAGTATCATGTCGGTGGCGCGGCGAGTAGGGGAGCTTGATGTGCTGCAAGCCTTTGCCGAGGCCGCTAGTCGGTACCGTTTCGTTAAACCCGAAGTCAACGCGAGCAAGACCATCGCCATTACTGGAGGACGACACCCAGTCGTGGAGCGCACCGTAGGGAGCCATCACTTTGTGCCCAATGACACTCACTTGGGGCCAGGCGAACTGGCCGTGATTACCGGGCCAAATATGGCTGGAAAGTCAACATATATGCGACAAGTTGCCTTAATTGTGCTGATGGCGCAAGTCGGTAGCTTTGTCCCCGCGGAAAAAGCCACCATCGGCTATGTTGACCGGATATTTACTAGGGTAGGCGCAGCGGATGATCTTTATGGTGGACAAAGCACTTTTATGGTGGAGATGCTGGAAACAAGCCTGGCTTTGGCAGAAGCAACAGAGCGCAGCTTGCTCCTCTTTGATGAAGTTGGTCGGGGTACCAGCACCTATGATGGTATGGCGCTCGCACAAGCAATCATGGAATTCGTTCACGACCAGGTGAGTGCTCGCACCCTGTTTTCTACCCACTACCATGAGTTGACACGCCTGTCCGACCACCTCGCCCGCTGCCAAAACTATGTTGTGGCCATACTGGAGAGCGGCAAGGAAGTAATCTTTCTCCATCGTGTGCAACCTGGCAAGGCAAGTAAGAGCTACGGCGTTCACGTGGCCCGCATGGCGGGGCTGCCCCGTTCGGTCATTAGCAGGGCCATCGCCTTGCTCAAGGAGCACGAGAGCAAGAAGTCGCAACCCTTTCAACAGACTAACTTTTTGCAAGCTGTTGCCGAGGCTCCACTCTACATGGAGCCTGACCCGCGTACGGCTCTAGCCTTAGCCATATATGAAGAATTGACACAACTCACGCCAGAGGCTTTAACCCCTCTACAGGCCTTACGCTTGCTCTTTGAACTCAAGCAAAAGACCGAGAAAGTTGGTGAAACTCGTGACGATTAACGTTTTATCAACTGAGTTGGCTAATCAAATCGCCGCCGGTGAAGTAATTGAAAGGCCTAGTTCCGCAGTCAAAGAGCTCATGGAGAATGCCCTTGATGCGGGTGCCACAGAAGTCAGCGTCGAAATTACCAAGGGAGGGCTGTCTCTACTGCGCGTTACCGATGATGGCTCAGGCATGAGCGCTGAAGACTTGCGACTATGCCTTTTGCGCCATGCCACCAGCAAACTGCAGACCATTGACGATCTCTTTGCCATGACAACTTTAGGTTTTCGCGGCGAGGCTTTGCCAAGCATTGCCTCTGTCAGCCACCTCACTATACAGAGTCGTCTGCGCGGCTTTGAAGGAGGCCATGAGATTAGGTGTAGCGCAGGACAAGTAGTAACCGCGCGCCCTGTGGGTAGGCCCATAGGCACGACTGTAGAAGTGCGCGATCTCTTTTTTAACACACCGGCACGACTTAAATTCATGAAAAGCGAGACTGCTGAGGGGCAAAAAGTGCTGCAAGTGGTGGAAAGAATCGCACTTTCCCACCCCCGCACCAGATTTACTCTGAAAATTGACGATAGGGTGGTTTTACAAACGCAGGGGAATAATAACCTAGTTGACGCCGCTCTGGCAGTGTACGGAGTAGGGGTGGCCAAGCACTTACATTACTTCGCACCGCAGGGAGGAGGAATACTATCTCTTTCCGGTGTTTTGGGGGATTTCTCACTTCACCGTCATAATCGGCTCTGGCAGTCAATATATCTCAACGGCCGCTATATTGAGAGTAGGCGCCTCGGAGCGATCCTAGAGCAAGCCTATCGCACCCTCCTGCCGCCCAAGCGGAGCCCCGTGGCTGTACTACATTTGCAAGTGCCAGCTAGCGAGGTGGATGTTAATGTGCATCCCACCAAGGTTGAGGTGCGTTTTCGCGATGAGCAGGCCATTTGCGGGGCCTTTATGAACATTTTGCGCCAGCAGTTAGAGGTAGTGGCAGGGAGACAAGTGGGGCGGGGGGAAGCTGCGCAGGGAGGGCAGGTCGCTACACCAGAGTACGCCCGCTACGAGCCGGCAGCACCCAACTTGTTTGTGCCGCGAGTGGAGCAAGGGATACCTAGTCAGTTGACAATTCTACCGCCTACAGCACCATATCGACTGATCGGTCAGGTTTGCTTGAGTTACATTCTCGTTGAAAAACAGGGCAGTGTCGTTATCGTGGACCAGCACGCAGCCCACGAAAGAGTGCTATGGGAGCAGTTCATGACACATAGCCATGGAGTACAGGCGCTTTCCATCCCCATTTCTATTGACTTTGGCCCCGCAGGGTACAACTTAGCTCCGCGGCTGGCGGAGATGGAGCGCTTAGGCTTTAGCTTTGAGCATTTTGGCGGTAATACCTACTTACTGAGGACCATGCCAGCTACCTACTTGGGGACTTTTGATGCCGAAGTCTTGCGCGAAATTGCTCTAGAGCACGATGCCGACCAGACCCCCAATTGGGAAGAGGCTGTCGCAGCCAGACTTGCCTGCCGCGCTGCCATTAAGGCTGGGGTACGACTCTCCCCTAGCGAAATGGTGGAGCTCCTTGACAAGCTATACGCGACGAACTTGCCCGTGACATGCCCCCATGGTCGGCCAATTGAGATATCGTTTACGGAAGAGGCGCTCTACAAACTTTTTCACCCGAAATGAGGATGAGCATGAAACCACGCATACTGGCAATAGTTGGACCCACTGCTGTAGGCAAGACTAGTCTTTCCCTGCAAGTAGCGGCCAGGCTACACGGTGAAATAATTTCCGCTGATTCCATGCAGGTTTATCGCGGCATGGATATCGGTACCGCCAAGCCGACTCTAGCCGAGAGGTCCCTGATACCGCACCACTTGATCGATGTCGTGGACCCCGGTGAGTCATTTAGTGCCGCAGATTATCAGCGTCTAGCGCGAGCCGCGGTGAACGACATTTTAGAGAGAGGTCGGCTGCCCATTTTCTCTGGTGGTACGGGGCTTTACATTCGGGCAGCCATCGATGACTACAACTTCACAGCCAGCGAGAACAATCCGGCAGTGCGTAAGAAGCTCCAGCAAGAATTGCAGGAAGCGGGCATAGCCGCTCTCTACACGCGTCTTCGGCAAGTTGACGCGCGGGTCGCTTCCCGACTGCCGGCGACAGATCAGCGCCGTATTATTCGCGCCCTAGAGGTTTTTGAAACAACAGGTCGAGCTCTTAGTTCATGGGAATCGGAGAAGGATATTAAGAACGCCCTCTATGACGTGCTTATGATCGGGCTGTTGCGCCCCCGCGAGGAGTTACATGCTCGTATCGATGCGCGGGTAGAACAAATGTTTGCCGCGGGCTTGTTAGAAGAGGCTAGACATCTCTATGCGCAGGGGATTAGCCTAGTCGCTCTTCAGGCGCTAGGCTACAAAGAGTTGTTAGGATATCTAGAAGGACATTCTACATTGGAAGAGGTGAAGGCCATCCTCAAGCAACAGACCAGACGCTATGCCAAACGCCAAATGACCTGGTTTCGTGCTGACAGTCGCGTGCACTGGGTGGACGCCCAGGACTCCCAGAAAGCAATATCGGGCATCTTGGAAATTCTTGCAAAGGAGTGGCACATGTATTAGAATTAGTCTGACTAGAGAGAGATGGGAGGCCAAAAATGTCTAAAGTAGTACTGAATCTACAAGATCTATTTCTAAATCAGGTGCGCAAAGAGAATCTGCCCGTAACTATTTTTCTTGTCAATGGGTACCAACTAAAGGGCATCGTTAAAGGTTTTGATAACTTCACTCTCGCTATGATGGACTCCGAGGGTCGTCAGCAGTTAGTCTATAAACACGCTATTTCTACCGTGCAGCCGGTACGGCCCATCAACATGGGCCTAGTTGAAGGGGATAGCTAAGCAAAGGTAAGACAGGGCCGCCCCATTAACGGGCGGCCCTGTTCATTCGGCGGTAGAGAAGCAGTTATCGCCCTCTTCTGGCGCGCAGGGCGAGTCCTAGGCACATTCTGCTCTGCTTAGGCGTATACTGTGGCGATATGTTGTGTGGGGGTGGTAGGTGTGCGTCCTCGTACTTCTAGCGAAGTATACGCCCTGCTTGAGTCAGGGCATATCAGTGTGTCGCAAGCGCTTAAATATTTGCGAGACCTAGAGCTCCGTAGCCCTGCGCAGGGTGCGGAGCCAGATAGCATCTCGCCCGATGCTGAACAGGGGGCGAACTCCCTCTCGCCATCATTGGAAGACGTACTGCTAGAGTTTAATTCGTTGATTGGCCTACAGGACATCAAAACCTTAGTAAGGGAAATGCAGGCCTTTATACATATTCAGAAGAGGCGCAAGGAAGAGCGTCTGGTAACGGAACCCTTGGTTTTGCACATGATCTTTAAAGGTAACCCAGGCACGGGAAAGACCACAGTGGCACGACTCTTAGGTAAGATCTTGCGCCTAATGGGGGTGCTCGCCAAAGGGCA
>JGI24118J20152_100072_pt1 | contig 12222 bp, 9 predicted proteins | sample Subbioug_CSW11AC_FD_20152 | JGI IMG/M metagenome (IMG submission 20152)
GCCGAACCCGGCCTGTACGCCGTGGGCGACATCAACCACTACCCCGGCAAACGCAAACTCATCGTCTGTGCCTTCCACGAAGCCACCCTCGCCGCCTTCGCCGCCGCCGCCCAACTGCGCCCCGGCCAACGCCAACTGCTGCAATACACCACCACCAGCCCGCGCCTGCAGCAGTTGTTGGGGGTGGGGGGGGCTTAGCGGCGCCCCCTAGCGTTGAAGGGCCCCAAGGCTATGCGCAGCCCATCGGGCACATCTCAAACAGCAAGCGCCTAGCTTGGGTTTCTGCGGCTTCAACCCCAAAACAGCAAGCAATCGCGGCCCTGCACCAGCAGCTGCACGCTGCGGCCCACGGGCAGCAGCACTTTGGTGGGCACGTGGCCAAAGGGCAACCCGGTGAGCACGGGCACGCTCACTTGGTTGCGCAGCCACTGCACCACGCTGGCGAGCTTGAAGCCGCGGTCGTGCGGGGTGAGCTGAAAGCGGTTGAAGGCGCCCAGCACGATGGCGCGTTGGCGCTGCAACACGCCGCTGTGCAGCAGCTGGCTGAGCATGCGCTCGATGCGGTAGGGGTGCTCACCCACGTCTTCGAGGAACAGGATGCCGCCTTCTACTGCGGGCAGGTAGGGCGTGCCCGCGAGGCCGCTGAAGATCGACAGGTTGCCGCCCCACAGCGGCGCGGCCTCGATGGTCCAGCCCTGGTCTGCAGCGGCATGAGCCAGCTCGGGGTGGGCGCGCAGGTCGGCCGGGGGCAATCGCCAGCCAGCGCCCTCGCCTACCCCGGCGCACAAATCATCGAAGCAGGCTTGCATGATTTCGTCGGGTGGCTCGGGGGTGGCCCAGTCTTCGAGCAGGGCCGGCCCAGACCAGGTGCAGCCCCCGGTTTGCGCCAGCAGCGCCAGTTGCAGGGCGGTGAAGTCGCTCAAGCCCACCCAGGCGCTGCCGCGCTCGACGGAGCTTTGTATGGCGGCGTAGGGCAAGTGGGGCAGCAGCCGGGTGAGGCCGTAACCGCCCCGGGTGGTGAGGACGATCTCGGCGCCGCTGGCGGCGGCGCGCCCGATGGCGGCTAGGCGGGTGGCGTCGTCACCGGCGAAGCGCTGCCAGGTGCTGAGCGCATCTGGGTCGATCTCGACTTGGTGGCCCTGGGCCTGCAGCCTTTTTACGGCGCGCTTGAAGCCGGCGCGGTCGCGCACCGCCCCGCTGGGGGAATACAGGTAGATGTGACTCATGACGCGGGATTATGCGCCCGGGCCTGCCTGGCCCCAAGCCTGCAGCGCCGCCCGGTGCCCGGCATCGGGGTACGGCAAGGTAGGCCAATCAGGGGGCGAAAGCGGGCACGGCGTGGGCTCGAGTTCGGCCGCTTCGATCGGCAGGCGATCGCTAATGCGCAACGCCTCAGAGGGCTGATCTGGGTTGTGCGCGCCCACTTCTGGGTCGGGCTGATGGGTCTGCCCAGTGGCTATGAATGCTTGGGCTAGCGCCTGCGCCAGTGCCACCTGCCCGGGCGCATAGCGCAGCTGCAGGGGCGCTGCCGCGCCGGTGGGCAGGCCGCCGCTGTGCTGCAGCAGCTGGTGCAAAACTTGGGCGTGCTGGGCCAAGCTGTGCCAATGCGCCCGCTTGGGCTTGTCGCTCTGGCCAAAGCCGATCAGGTCGGGCACCAGCACGCGGCTGGCCTGCGCCTGCAGCGCAGCCATGCTGCCGGCCCACTGCGGCCACCAGCCGGTGGGCCCGTGCAGCAGCAGCCACACCGGCGCCGCCGAGTCGGCCCCCGGCAGATCGAGCAGGTGCAGGCGCAAACCGCCCAGGGCGGGCAAGTCGGCCACCCAACGCTGGCATGCGCGCCACTGCGGCCACAGCTTCCACACGGGTTCAAAGGCGGCCTCCGGCGTGCGCAGTGCGTCTTGGCGCAGCGGTTGCTGGGTGGCACGCGCTTGGCTGCGGCGCTGGGAAAAAAAATCCTGCAGCAGCGCCGCGCATTCATCGCCCGCACGCCGCCTTGCACCGCAGTGTGGTGGTTGAGCGCAGCGATGGCAAACAGATCGAGCACCGAACCGGCGGCCCCGGTTTTGGGTTCGGGCGCACCGTACACCAGCCGGCGCAACCGCGCGTGCAGCATGGCTTGGGCACACATAGCGCAGGGCTCGAGCGTGACGTAGAGCGTGCAGCCATCGAGCCGGTAGTTGCCCAGCGCCTGCGCGCCTTGGCGCAAGGCCAGCAGCTCGGCGTGGGCGCTGGGGTCGCACCGGCCGATGGGCTGGTTGTGCGCCGCCGCCACTGGCTGCGACGCCCCCGGCCGCACCAGCACCGCGCCCACCGGCACCTCGCCCAGCGCGGCGCCACGGCGCGCCTGTTGCAAGGCCAGGCCCATGTAGTGCAGGTCTGCGGGTTCCGGTTGCGTGTCGTCCACCGCGCCCAGCACCGCTCAAGCCCCGAGCAGTGGGCAGCCGGGTTGGCTGGCGGCGAGCTTGCGGTTGATGATGTCGGCCCCTTGTTTGGACAGGTAGTGCGCCACGGTTTCGACGCGGATTTTGACCGAGCCGGCCGGCTTGGTCGAGTCGAGGTCTTGGAAGGAAAAGAACAGCGTACCCGAGCGCTCGACGATGGACTGCACCGGCGAATAAGTGGGCTGGTCCATGCCGCACTCGTAGCTGGCCAGCCGCACCACGGCGGCGATCCAGGGCATGCGCGCCGCCACCTTGGCACCCCACAAAATCTCGTTGGTGTTGCCGCTGTACGACGAAGGCCAGACGTCGCGGATGTCGAGCGGCGAGCGGATGTGGCCGGCGGCGATGTCGGGGTCGAACATCCAGTGCAGCAGGTCGGCGTCGATGGGCAGGTACTGGGCCCACAGCACCGGGTAGCCGTGCGCTTGCAGATCGACTTCGATCTCGTGGCCGATGCCGGGGTCCATGTGGTAGGGCCGCGCCACCACCAAGATGCAGGGGCGCTGCTCGCGCGCGCACCACTCCAAGATCTCGCGCGCCTTGGTGCGCAGGCGCTGGTTGTAGGCGTCTAGACTGCGGTAGCCCATCTGCACCGCTTCCGTGGTTTCGGCCAGCGTCAGGCCCGGCAGGGCATCGCGCATGCCCTCATAGAGCTGTTTGGGCACCACCGGCGGGTCGGCCAGCGAGACAAAGGGCGTGACGTGCAGCACCCGGGCCTCGGCAAAGGCATCGCGCTCTTTGATGAAGCCGGCCTTGATGTTTTCCGAGGCCGCCATGACGCGCGGGCAAGTGAGCGAGGCGTCCACGTGCCCGTCGAGGTACGAGGGCACGGATTCGATCAAGGGAAAAAACAGGATGTCGATCTTGCGCTTGCTGCGCGCCAGCAGTTCGCCGTAGTGCCCCGAGATGCACTTGACCGGGTAGCAGCAGTCCACCGTGCCGCGCCCCTTGGCGTAGGTGCGCGCCTGCTCCTCCGAGGTATCGGATGAAAACTCGATGCGGCGCGGGTCGATCCCTAGGGCCTCCAGAAACCCAAACCAGAATTGGTGTGTGCTCCAGATGTTGAGCACGCGCGGAATACCGATGCGCAGCTTGGCGCGCGCCTGGCGCTGTGCCGCCAGATCGGCTTCAGTCGGCGTCGGCTGGAACAAGCTCCTCTTTGGCGCGTTTGAAGGCGCCTTCACGAACCAGTTCAGCAATGTTCGGGTAGGCACGTCGCGCTTCCTCCAGTTGATCTTTAACGACTTTCATCTCTTTCACGTCTTCGAGCAAGCCCTTGGGGCAGGTGTTGCCGCTGATGACGCGCTCCCAGCCCGCCTCGACCGGCACCTTGCTCCACGGCCGCCCGGCGGCGCCGGGTATCTGCACGTCGATGAAGGTGCGCCGGCAGTTGACCGGGCACCAGTGGCAGACGGTGTCTTCGTTGGTGGTGGCTTTGTACTCGAGCGACTCGATCAGATCATAGCCGCGAAAACGCGTTTGCTGACCGCCCTTGAACCAGTCGAGCGCACACAGCGCGGCGCCGATGGCCCCGGCCTCGCCCGAATAGGGGTGCACCACCACGTCGGCGCTGGGCACTTTGGCGTGGATGAAATCGACTTGCGCCTTGACCACCGCCAGNTTGCGGTGCGTGCCGCCCTGGAGCACGAACTTGCGCCCGACTGCGGCCAGGTTTTGGATTTGCCCGGCATAGACCCAGACGTTGAGCGGCANCACCGCCGCCAGCGCCGCCATGATCTCTTCGCGCNCCCAGCCCTTGCGCTGCTGATTCACGATGTCGGACTGCAAAAACACGCCGCAGCCCATGGCCAGCGCCGGNATGGAGCGTGCTTGGAAGGCGTTTTGCGCGTAGTCTTCGAGCGGGATGCGGTAGCGCTCGGCCACCCCCTGCAAAAAGGCCCCGTTGCCCGAGGAACACTGCGAGTTGAGCCGGAAATCGGCCACGGTGCCCTGGCGCAGCAGCATGATCTTGACGTCGGTGCCGCCCACGTCGCAGATCACGTCGGCGTCGGGGATGTAGTGCAGCGCGGCGGTGGCGTGGGCCACGGTCTCGACCACGGCCATGTCGGAGCCGACGATGTCTTTGAGCAGGTCTTTGCCGTAGCCGGTCAGGCCCAGGGCGCCGATGCGCTCGAAACCGGCGGCGCGCACCTGGCGCATCAGCCCCTTGGCGTCTTCGATCGGGTTGCCGTTGGAGGGCACGTAGCAGCTGGCCAGCACCTCGCCGCTCTGCGACAGCACCACGGCCTTGGCGGTGGTGCTGCCAAAATCGCAACCCAAAATCACCGTTTGCTCGGTCAGGCTGGCGGCCGCTGCGGCCGACGGCACCCCGCGCTGGGTTTGGCCGTAGTTTTGCATGAAGCGCTCGAGCTCGGCGGCGCTGGCGGTCAGGCCCTTGGCGCCTTCGCGCGCTTTTTGCTCGTGCTGGCCCTCGCTGATCCACCAGCGCAGGCGTTCGGTGCCGCTGTAGATGCCGACCGTGGCCGGTTCGGTGCGCCCGATTTCGATGCAACCGATGCAGGCGTAGTAGAGCGCCTCGGAGGGCACCAAAATCAGCGATTCGGGGCTGGAGCCCTCGGGCAAGGCGACGTGGCGCTCGTTCCAGAGCTTGGCCAGGTGGTAGCGCCAAGCCTCTTGCAAGCCCTTGAAGAACAGGTTGGGGCCGCCCAGCAGCAGCACGTGCGGCGTGGGCACATTGCCCTTGGTGAGGGTAGCCAGGTTTTGATAGACCACGGCCTCGAACAGGCTGGCGATGATTTCGGGCACCGGCACGCCGCTCTTGACCAACGTGTTGGCGTCGGTTTCGGCGAAGATGCCGCATTTTGAACTGATTTTGTGCAAATCCAGCTCGGTGTAGCCCATCTGCGCCAGTTCATCGGGCGCCACCTTGAGCTTGCGCGCGGTTTTTTCGATGAAGGTGCCGGTGCCGCCGCTGCACGCCGACTGCATGAACACCTGCTTCGATTTGCCGTCGCCGCTGGGGCTGAAGAACAGGGTCTTCATGTCTTCGCCGCCGATTTCGGAGACGAAGTTGACTTCCGGGTGCAGCTTTTCCACCGCCGCCGAGACCGCCACCACCTCTTGCACGAACTTGGCCCCCAGCAACGGGGCGATCAGGCCGGCACCCGAGCCGGTGATCAGGATGCGATCGACCCCGGGCGCGAAGCCGCATTCGGCCTCGACGCGCTGCAAAAACTCCAGCACCTTTTCGGCCTGTTTGGTGTCGTGGCGCTGGTAGTCTTGCCACAGCACGGCGCCGCTGCCGTCGTCGAGCAGCGCTTTGACGGTGGTGGAGCCCACGTCGAGGCCGAGCCGCTTCATGCGCGCACCCCGGGCAAGCCCTTGAGGTGGGCGATGTGCAGCGCCAAATTGGCTGCCGTGCCAGCGACACCGTAGTGCGGCACCCGGTAGGTGGCGCGCGACAGCTCGGGCCGCGCCGCCACTTCGGCCGCCAGCTGGGCTTCGGTGAGGCCGATGCGTTGCAGCACCGAATCGAACTCGCGCACGGCGCGTTTTTTGGCCTCGGTCAGGATCATCTGGCAGCGCGACAGCGCGTGCACCTCGGCGTCACCCTTGATCTCGATCGGCGCATAGAGCAGATCGGGGTACTTGCCCTGCACCGCCGCCATGGCGCCGATGCTCATGGTGTTGGGCATGCAGGCGTAGGGCGAGAGCTCGCAGGTCATGTGCGCTTTTTTGTGCAGGTGCGCCCACAGCGCCTTGCCGATCAGCATGTCGCCCTCGCCGCCGCTGAGGCGCTTGTGGAAATACGGCGCCGCCAGATCGCGCAGCACGGTCTGCTCGGGCAGGGCGTGCGGTACATCGCCCAGCGCGTGGCGCATGCGGTTGTAGGTCCAGCGCAGCAGGGTCTGGATGGCGGCGTAGGTGGCGTTTTGGCGCCGCGCGCCGGGTTCGATGCCGACGCGTTCTTCGGCCCGCTGGCGCCCGAAGCGCAGCAGGTAGTCGAGCCAGACGGCGACCGGGGCCGGATAGACCTCGGCGCCTTCGCTCTCGAGCCAGCTGTGGATGTTGTAGTTGGCGTCGCCCTCGACCGTTTGCAGGTAGAACTCGCCGGTGATTTTGACCAGCGGCTTGACGCGCAGCCGATCGACCTCGATGGCGTCAAAGCGCCGCCGCACCTCGCGCAGCGCGTTGACGAAATACGGCGTGGCAAAGTGCCACACCAGCGGGCCCCATTTTTTGCCGCGCTCGGGGCGCTCGCGCATGGTCTGGTACAGGTATTCGATCGACTCGCGCGCCACACGCGCCGTTTCGCCAGGGTTTTTCTCGTAGGGTCGGACCTGGTATTCGAGGTCTTGCACCACGTCGGCCAGCAACACGCCCCAGACCGCACCCATGGTAAAGGATGGGTTGATTTCCAGCCCACCGCCGTGCGCCGGGCCCTGGTCAACCTTGGTTTGGGCCAACAAAAACAGGCGAAACGAATCCAGCCCCACGTTGCGCAACGCCAGCTCATAGCTCTGGTGGTACTGGCCGAAGCGGCAGGCCCCGCAAGCCCCGGCGGTGATGTAGACATATTCTTGATTGACGCGCTCGGCCCCGATGCGCTTGGTCTCGCCACTCAAGAAGTTGGCCAGATTGCCGGTGACGAAGCTGGTGGGGCAGCACTGACCGATGTCGGCCACTTCGCGCCCGGTGAGCAAGTCGGCACGGGTCGCGTTGGGTAGCACCTGCACCCGGTAGCCGAGGTTTTCCATGCCGCCTTGAATCAGGCGCTCGGCGCGCCAGTGCAGGCCGCCAAACAAAATCGTGACCTTGTCGCGCTCTTCGCGCGTGAAAGGCCGGGGTTTGTAGGCGCGGTAGTGGCCGCTGGCCGACCCCTGGCTGGGTGGCGACGCCGACGGCCCCAAGGGCGGCAAGCCCTGCGGGGCTCGCTTAACGACGGTTGGGTTAGGGTGTTCAGTGACGACCCGAATTTGTTGCAGTGCGGACAAACCGCGCGATGCTTCGCTGACGCTCATAACCAATCCTTTCGATGCATGGAACCGAACCGAACCGAACCCAAATCCGCGCAAAATTTCGTCGGGCCAATTTTGCAGCATTCGGCTAACTGAAAACGCTAAACCGTAAAAATGCTGTGGTTATCGCTCGCAATGGGCGTGGAGAAAGTCCAGCTCAGATGGGTAAGTCGACTACAAGCTCGAGCTTTTACAACACGAGCGTGCATGCTCTAGCTGAGTGAGCACGCCCGGTCGGTTGCGGTTCCGGGATTGGGTTGAAAATTTGGCGGTTACAGCACCTCAAATACCCCAGCCGCGCCCATGCCGCCGCCGATGCACATGGTTACGCACACCCGTTTGGCGCCGCGCCGCTTGCCCTCGATCAGCGCGTGGCCGGTCAGGCGCTGGCCCGAGACGCCGTAGGGGTGGCCGAGCGCGATCGCGCCGCCGTTGACGTTGAGCCGCTCGTTGGGGATGCCGAGCCGGTCGCGGCAATAAAGCACCTGCACGGCAAAGGCTTCGTTGAGCTCCCACAGGTCGATGTCATCGACCTTGAGGCCCAATTTGGCCAGCACCTTGGGCACGGCAAACACCGGGCCGATGCCCATTTCGTCGGGCTCGCACCCGGCCACGGCAAAGCCGAGGAAGCGGCCCAGCGGCTGCAAGCCCTGTTTTTGCACCAGGCTTTCGTGCATCAGCACGCAGGCGCCGGCGCCGTCGCTGAACTGGCTGGCGTTGCCCGCCGCCACCAAGCCGCCAGGCAGCGCCGGTTTGATGCCGCTGATGCCCTCGCGCGTGGTGCCAGCGCGCAGGCCTTCGTCTAGGCTCACGCTGACGGTGCGCGTGATCAGGCCCAGGGTTTTGTCGGCCACGCCGGCGCGCACCTCGATGGGCGCGATCTCGTCGGCAAAGCGCCCTGCGGCCTGTGCGGCGCAGGCTTTTTTGGCTGGCTGGCGGCACCGTATTCGTCCATCGCCTCGCGCCCGATGCCGTAGCGCTGCGCCACCTGTTCGGCGGTTTGCAGCATGCTCCAGTAGATCGCGGGTTTGGCCTGCTGGAGCGCCGGGTCGATCAGCATGTGCTGGTTCATTTCCTGCTGCACGCACGAAATGCTCTCGACGCCCCCGGCGACATAGACCTCGCCCTCGCCGGCGATGATGCGCTGCGCCGCCAGCGCGATGGTTTGCAGGCCCGAGGAGCAAAAGCGGTTCACCGTGAGGCCGGAGGTGCTCACCGGGCAACCGGCGGCGAGCGCGATTTGGCGCGCGATGTTCATGCCGGTGGCCCCTTCGGGGTTGGCACAGCCCATGATCACGTCTTCGACCGCGGCCGGGTCGATGCCGGCGCGGGCAATGGCATGGCGCACCGCATGGCCGCCCAGCGTGGCCCCATGGGTGAGGTTGAAAGACCCTTTCCAGCTTTTGGCCAGCGGGGTGCGTGCGGTGGATACGATGAGGGCGTGGCTCATGGGCTGATGCTCCAGATTTGGTTGCGGCTTTCGACCGTTGATTTGCCGGTGAATTGACCGGTGATTTAGCCGGTGAACGTGCGGCCTTCGGCGAGCAGGCGCTCGATCAACGGGGCGGGCTGCCAAAAGGCGCTGTCGTCGTAGGGGTTGCGGGCAAAGCGGCGCATGGCTTGCACCACGTTGCACAGGCCGTACTGGTCGGCGTAGTGCATCGGGCCGCCGCGCCAGACCGGGAAGCCGTAGCCGGTGAGGTACACCATGTCGATATCGCCGGCCTTGGCGGCGATGCCCTCTTGCAGCAGGTGCGCGCCTTCGTTGACCAGCGCAAACACCATGCGCTGCACGATTTCTTCGTCGTCGATGGCGCGCGCCGTGCGCCCCAGGCTCTGGCAATGCTGGGCGAGCAGTTGCTGCACCAGCGGGCTGGGGATGGGGTCGCGCTTGCCCGGGGCGTAGTCGTACCAGCCGGCGCCGGTTTTTTGGCCAAAACGCCCGAGTTCGCACAGCAAATCGGCGGTTTTGCTGTAGCGCACCTCGGGCTTTTCCACGTAGCGGCGCTTGCGGATGGCCCAGCCGATGTCGTTGCCGGCCAGATCGCCGACGCGAAACGGCCCCATGGCAAATCCGAACTGCTCCAGCGCCCGATCGACCTGCTGCGGCGTGCAGCCCTCGTCGAGCAAGAAGCCGGCTTGGCGCACGTATTGCTCGAGCATGCGGTTGCCGATGAAGCCGTCGCACACGCCCGAGACCACGCAGGTTTTTTTGATCGTCTTGCCCAGCGCCATGACGGTGGCCAGCACGTCGTGGGCGGTTTGTGCGCCGCGCACCACTTCGAGCAGCTTCATCACGTTGGCAGGGCTAAAGAAGTGCAGCCCGACCACGTCTTGCGGGCGCCGGGTGAAGCCGGCGATGCGGTTGAGGTCCAGCGTCGAGGTGTTGGAGGCCAAAATGGCGCCGGGCTTCATGACCGCATCGAGCTGTTTGAACACTTGCTCCTTGACGCCCATGTCCTCGAACACGGCTTCGATCACCAGATCGGCGTCGGCCANNTCGGCGTAGCTCAGGGTGCTGCGCAGCAATGCGAGGCGCTGNTCGAGCTTGTCNTGCTTGAGCTTGCCCTTGCTGACTTGGGCCTGGTAGTTTTTGTGGATGGTGGCCAGCCCGCGATCGAGCGCGGCCTGCTGCTGCTCGAGCAACACCACTGGGATGCCGGCGTTGAGGAAGTTCATGGCGATGCCGCCGCCCATGGTGCCGGCCCCGATGACGGCCACCGAGCGGATGGGGCGCGTCGGGGTGTCGGCGGGCACGTCGGCGATTTTGCTGGCGGCGCGCTCGGCCGCGAACACGTGGCGCAGCGCCATGCTCTCGGGCGTGTGCATCAGGTTGACGAACATTTCGCGCTCCAGCGCCAGCCCGTCTTCAAAGGGCTTGTGTGTGGCCAGCTCCACGGCGTCGATGCACTTGAGCGGGGCCGGGTAGCGCGGCGCCATGCCCTTGGCCATGTTGCGCGCAAACTGGAAATAGGCCGCGCCCTGCGGGTGCTGGCACGGCAGATCGCGCACCCGTGGCAGCGGCGTGCCGTCGGCGTGGCGCTGCGCCACCTCGTGCGCCAGCGCCAGCGCTTCGTCGAGCAGCGTGTCGTTCGAGGCGGCGATGCGGTCGAACAGCTTTTGCCCTGGCAACTGGGCCAGCAGCTCGCTGGCCACCGGTTCACCGCTGACGATCAGGTTCAACGCCGGCTCTACGCCCAAGGCGCGCGGCAGGCGCTGGGTGCCGCCGGCGCCGGGAATCAGGCCCAGCTTGACTTCGGGCAGCGCCATGCGCGTGCCCGGGGCGGCGATGCGGTAGTGGCAACCCAGCGCCAGCTCCAACCCGCCGCCCATGCAGATGCCGTGCAGGGCCGCNAGCACCGGCTTGGGCGAGGNCTCGCAGGCGCGGATCAGGCCGTGCAGATTGGGCTCTTGGTAGGCCTTGGGGGAGCCGAACTCTTTGATGTCGGCGCCGCTGGAAAACAGCTTGCCGGCCCCGGCGAGCACGATGGCCTGCACCGAAGGGTCGTCCTGCGCCCGCTGCAGCGCCTGCACCGCGGCGCGGCGCGTGGCCAGCCCCATGCCGTTCATGGGCGGGTTGTCGAGCGTGATCACGGCCACTGCGCCGTGGGTTTGGTAATGCGCGGTCATGCGGTCTCCTGTAGGGGGGTGGCAAGGCAGCTGCGGGCGGCAAAAAAGCACGACCGTTCGCTCGCTGGAGATTTTACAAAGGCGTGGGGGCGGCGCCTAGTGGCGGCTGTCGCCGGTTTGTCAGGCGCAGCGGCTAGACCTCGAGCCACTCGCGGCGGATGTAGCTGTTTTCTTGCAGGGCGGCCGGGGTGTCGTCGAACACGATGCTGCCGTGGCCCATGACCAGCGCGCGATCCGAGATCTGCAAGGCGATGGTCAGCTTTTGCTCGATCAGCAGCACCGACACGCGCCGGGCCTTGAGGGTTTGCAAAAACGCCGCCACCTGCTCGACGATCTTGGGCGCCAGGCCCTCGGTGGGCTCGTCGATGATGATCAGCTCCGGGTCGCCCATGAGGGTGCGGCACAGGGTCAGCATCTGCTGCTCGCCACCCGACAGCACCCCGGCCTCGGTGTGCTCGCGCTCTTTGAGGCGCGGGAACATGGCGTACATGTCGTCGAAGCTCCAGCTGTTTTTGCTGCGGCCACTTTTGACGCCCAGCAGCAGGTTTTGCTGCACCGTGAGCTTGGGGAAAATGTCGCGGCTCTCGGGCACGTAGCCGATGCCTAGGTGCGCCACCTCGTAGGGTTTGCGCCCGCCGATGCGCTGGCCCTTCCAGACGATGCTGCCCTCAGTATCGACCAGCCCCATGATGGCCTTGGCCGTGGTCGAGCGCCCGGAACCGTTGCGCCCCAGCAGGGCCACGATTTCACCCGGCGCAACCTTGAACTGCACCCCATGCAGGATGTGGCTTTTGCCGTAAAAGGCGTGTAGGTTGTCGATTTCCAGCATGTTTGCTCTCTGCGCCTTTTAGTGCGCGGCGGCCAGCACCGAGCCCAGGTAGGCCTCTTGCACCCGCGGGTTGGCGCGCACCGCCTCGGGGGTGTCGAAGGCGATCAGCTCGCCATAGACCAGCACCGCGATCTTGTCGGCGAGGCCAAACACCACGCCCATGTCGTGCTCGACCGTGAGCAGGGTCTTGCCCTCCGTGACTTCGCGGATCAGGTCGATGAAGCGCTTGGTCTCGCTTTTGCTCATGCCCGCCGTGGGCTCGTCGAGCAAGACCACGCCGGCGCCCCCGGCGATGGTGACGCCGATCTCGAGCGCGCGCTGCTCGGCGTAGCTCAGGTTCATG
>JGI24118J20152_100080_pt1 | contig 11777 bp, 8 predicted proteins | sample Subbioug_CSW11AC_FD_20152 | JGI IMG/M metagenome (IMG submission 20152)
CGTGGTCTACACCACCTTCCACCACACCGAATTGCACGCAACCGCCCCGAAGGCTCAAAGGTGCTCTTTGCGTCCGGGCGGCGGCGGGGCTGATTCACCCCGGCCGCCCATCGACCCGCGGCAAGCCGTACCAGCGCAACATGCGCAGCGCCCACGGCAGCAGTGCCAGCGTCCAGAGCAGCGCGGCGGCCAGCGTCAGGCCCAGCAGGTAGCGCAGGTCGGCCAAATCGGCCACCACGCGCAACACCGTCGCCAGTTGCAGCAGCCAGAACAGGCCCCACACCAGGCGGTCGGCCACCAGCGTGCGGCCGCTGTGGCCGCACGAAACCCGCGTCACCATCGCCAGCAACAGCGAACCCATGAAACCCATGGTGATGGCGTGCATGGCCCCCAGCGTCCAGGGCGCATCGCCCGAGAGCAGCATCCAGAAGTGGCCGATCGAATCGATCAGAAACGCCAGCCCGAGCCACAAAAAACCGATGTGCAGCATCGCCAGCAGCCGAATGCGCAGGCTCTGCACCAACCCCCAGACAAAGGCCAGCCCCAGCAGCACCATGCCCGAGACCAACAACCAGAAGCTGCCCAACGCCGCCCACAGGCGCAGCTCCCATTCCAGCCACTCGACCCAGACCATGAGCAGGCGCAGCGCGATCGCCAGCAGCAAAAACAGCAGCACCCAGAGCGGGCGCCAGATGCTGATCATGGGCAGGCGCTGGAAGTGAAGAACGGGATCATGCGGTGCGCCACCGTCACATAGACCACCACCACAAAGCCCCACAAGCCACTGGTCAGCCACGCCCGCGCCAGCGAGGGCTGGTCCCAAGCCAGCGCCAGCAACATACCGGCCAGGCACAGCAGCCCTAGGCCCCAAGCGCCAGCGATCAGGCGCGCGTGCACCTGATCGGCCACCCGGCTTTGGCGCAGCATGGCGAGCAAATGCCACAGGCCCGCGCACAGCCCCAGCCACGCTAGGGCACCCCCAACCAAGGCAACCGTGCCGCCCAATTGCGCTCCCAGCAGCCACAGGCACCACCCCAACCCCTGCAGCCACAGCCCGGGCGCGATCTGGCGCGCCGTCGGCCCCTCGATGCCGAGCCAGCGCGGCCCGGCGGTGTACAAAAACCCCAGAAAAAACAGCGGCACGAAGCCATAGGTCATGACCGCGCCATGAACCAGACTCGGGTACCAGACCAGCGGCCACACCAGCGCCTCGGGCAGCCAGGCGCTGCGCACCAGCTGCACGTTGAGCCACCACAGGCTCGACAAAATCAGCAGCACGCACGCCAGCGCAAAGGCCAGCCGGTGCGGCGCCCAGTACAGGGCGCGCCAACTCCAGCGCGCTGGCGCAGCAGCAGGTGGGGGCGGCGCGTTCATGGCAAATAATCGATGCACATCACGCGCCATCATGGCACCCAGACCGACACGGCGCCATCCTTCTGCGGCCGGGCCTGTGCCGTGCAAGAGGAGGATGCTGCGGGTTGCGNCCTAGTTCTTTGGAACTAGAACCCAGGGCGGCCCCAGCGGCGACAATAGCCCCCGAGTACNCCCCTATGATGCCCAAACGCCGACTTTCGACCCAGTTTTTGGTGCTGGGCTTGGCGCTGCTGGGTTTGGCGCTGGNCTCCATCGCCTCCACCATGTGGGTCACGCGCAAGCTCGACGGCGGCGCCGCCGCCGTGAACGAAGCCGGGCGCTTGCGCATGCAAGCCTGGCGCCTGCTGAGCGCCGAACTGGCGCAGCACGACCTGCAGGCGCGCGCCGTGCTGGTGCAGGAGTTCGAGCACAGCTTGGATTTGCTGCGCCGGGGCGACCCGCAACGCCCCCTGCTCGTGCCTTGGAACGCCGCCACCCGGGCCAAGTTTGAAGCCTTGCAGACCTCTTGGCTGCAGCTGCGTCCGGTGCTATCGGGCGCATACGGCCCAGCGCTCGGCCATGGGCAATTGGTCACCGAGGTCGATGCCTTCGTCGATGAGGTGGACCTGTTGGTGCTGGCGATCGAACGCGTATTGGTGCGCTTTGGCGCCCTCTTGACCCTGTTTCAGTTCGTGATGATGGCGCTGGCGGTCGCTGGGGCGATCTTGGCGCTCTACATGGGTCATTTGTACGTCGCCTTCCCCGTGCGCCGCCTGATCGAGGCCCAGAACCGGGTGCAAGCGGGCGAGTTCGGCGCGCGCATTCCGCCCGAGGCGCACGACGAGTTCAACCAGCTCGCCGCCGGCTTCAACCACATGACCCAGACCTTGGGCGAGCTCTACCAAGGGCTGGAGCGCCGGGTCGAAAACAAGACGCGCGACCTGCGCGCCGAGCGCGAGCGCCTGCGCGTGTTGTACGAAGTCAGCAGCTTTCTGATCGACGCCCGCTCGATGGACGAAATCACGCGCGGATTTGCCCAGCGCGTGCGCGCCTTCAGCCAGGCCGATGGCCTGGCCCTGCGCTGGACCGACCCGGCCAACCAGCGCTACCTGATGCTGGGCAGCGAGGCCCTGCCGACCGAACTGGTCGAGGGCGAACACTGCATCGAGGCCGGCGCCTGCGCCTGCGGCCAGTTGCCCGAGCAGGCGCGCACACGCGTGATACCCATCGTCAGCGCCACCAACGCGCGCTTGGGCAACTGCGCCAAGGCCGGCTTTGTCAGCCTGATCACGGTACCGATTCGGGTCCAGGAGCGTTTGCTGGGCGAGATCGACCTGTTCTTTCGCCACCCGGCCACCCTGACCGAGGCCGACCGCGCGCTCTACGAAGCCTTAGCCAGCCAACTGGCCGCCGCCCTCGAACACCTGCGCAACACCGCCCTGCTGCGCGAAGCTGCGGTGAGCGAGGAGCGCACCCTGCTGGCGCGCGAACTGCACGACTCGATCGCCCAGTCGCTGGCTTTCCTCAAGATCCAGGTCACGTTGCTGCGCCAGGCCTTGCAGCGCGCCGACACGCAGCTGGTGCAGCAGGCACTGGAGGAAATCGACGCCGGCGTGCGCGAGAGCACCAGCGACGTGCGCGAACTGCTGGTGCACTTTCGCACCCGCACCAACAGCGACGACATGGCGCAGGCCCTGCGCGCCACCCTGAGCAAGTTCGAGCACCAAAGCGGCATCAAAACCGAGCTCGAGCTGCAGGGCCAGGCGATCGAGCTGCCCTCCGACGTGCAGCTGCAGGTGCTGCATGTGCTGCAGGAAGCCTTGTCGAACGTGCGCAAGCACGCCCACGCCAACCGGGTCTGGCTCAGCGTCGAACGCGGCCCGGTGTGGCGCTTCAAGGTGCGCGACGACGGCTGCGGCTTCGAGCCCAAGCCACCCGCTGCCGACGACACCCACGTCGGTTTGCATATCATGCGCGAACGCGCCGAGCGCATCGGCGCCCGGGTGCAGATCGAATCGCGCCCGGCGCACGGCACCGAAGTCTGCCTCGAACTCCCAACCGCCACTCAAAGCAACGCCGCATGAACCCAGCCCCCACCCCGCCCATCCGCCTGCTGGTGGTCGATGACCACAACCTGTTTAGACGCGGCCTGATCGCGCTGCTGGCGCAGGATGCGCGCTTTGAAGTCGTGGGCGAGGCCGCCGACGCCTCGCAAGCCCTGCAGGTGCTGGGCCAGCAGCGCCCCGATCTGGTCTTGCTCGACAACCACATGCCGGGTGTGCTCGGGGTGCAGGCCATTGCCGACCTCAAGCGCGCCCAGCCGGGCGTGCGCGTGCTCATGCTGACGGTGAGCGAAAACGTCGAAGACCTGGCCGCCGGGCTGCGCGCCGGTGCCGACGGCTACTTGGTCAAGACCATCAACACCGACGCCCTGTGCGACTCGATCCAGCGCGTCTGGGACGGCGACTCGGTCATCAGCCCCGAGATGATGGGCAAACTGGTCGGGCTTTTGCGCCACCCCCCCGACACCCCAACCGATCCACCAGCCAGCCCGGCCGCAGCCGCCGCGCCGGCGGCGGCGCGCAGCCAAGCGCTGCACGCGCTCAACCCCAAAGACCCGATCCACACCCTGTCGCCGCGCGAAAGCGAAATCCTAAAACTCATCGCCAAGGGCGACAGCAACAAACACATCGCGCGCGCGCTGGGCATCGCCGAGACCACGGTCAAAATCCACGTCCAGCACATTTTGCGCAAGCTCAACCTGAGCAACCGCGTCCACGCCGCCGTCTATGCCAGCGAGCGCGGGCTGAGCTAGCGCTGCGCCCTGCTCCTGCACCCGATCTACTCCCAACGGCCAGGGTAGGCATGCCCCGGGGTCGGCCATGCGGCAGGGGCGCCCGACATCATTGAGCAGGATGGGCAAAGCGGGCGGCAGCGGACACAGTGCGGGTTGCGGGCCCACTCAACGCTGCATCCTAGGCAAGCAGCCACCCGTGCCCGCTCCCCAGCCCAACGGAGCCCAAACCATGCCCACCCACCCACCCCGCACGAGGGCCACCCCATGAACCCGCGCCCAGTTCACGTTCAGGCGCAGACGCAGACGCACAGCGGCACCGGCCTCAGGCGCAAGCAATTGTCGGTGGCGATCATGAGCACGCTCGCCTTTACGGTCTGCTTCATGGTCTGGATGATGTTTGGCGTCATCGGTGTGCCGATCAAGCAAGAGCTGCAACTGAGCGCGACCGAGTTCGGCCTGCTCACCGCCACCCCGGTGCTCACCGGCGCGCTGATCCGGATTCCGCTCGGCATGTGGACCGACAAGTTCGGCGGGCGCATCGTCTTTTTCCTGCTCATGCTCTCGACCGTGGTGCCGATCTGGCTCATCAGCCACGCCACCGAGTTTTGGCAATTCTTGGTGCTCGGGCTGTTCGTCGGCCTGGCCGGTGGTTCGTTCTCGGTCGGCACGCCCTACGTGGCGCGCTGGTTCGAGCCGCGCAACCAGGGCTTTGCCATGGGCGTGTTTGGCGCCGGCAACATGGGCGCGGGGCTGGGCAAACTGGTGGCACCCAGCCTGCTGGTGGCTTTTGGCTGGATTTTCGTGCCGCAGGTCTATGCGCTGTCGATGCTGGCCATGGCCTTGCTGTTTTGGTTCCTGACCTACAGCGACCCGCAGCACAAAGTCGATGCGCGCATTACCTGGCGCGAGCAACTGCAGGCGCTCAAAGACCCCACGGTCTGGAAATACTGCCAGTACTACTCGGTGGTGCTCGGTGGTTACGTCGCGCTTTCGCTGTGGATGGTGCAGTACTACGTGGGCGAGTTCGGCCTCGATATCCGCATCGCCGCCTTGCTGGCCTCGGTGTTTTCGCTCTCCGGCGGCGTGCTGCGCGGCGTCGGTGGCTGGCTGTCGGACCGCTACGGCGCCCACCGCACCACCTGGTGGGTGATGTGGGTGAGCTGGGTCTGTTTGTTCCTGCTCTCGTACCCGGCCACCACCTACACCATCCAAACTGCAGGCGGCCCCGTCACCTTCACGCTCGCGCACAACGTCTGGAGCTTCACGGTGCTGATGTTCGTGCTCGGCATTGCCTGGGCTTTTGGCAAGGCATCGGTGTGCAAATACATCGCCGACGATTACCCGAGCAACATCGGCGTCATCATGGGCATCGTCGGCTGCATCGGCGCGCTCGGCGGCTTCGTGCTGCCGATCATGTTCGGCATGCTGCAAGACCTGACCGGCGTGCGCTCGACCGCCTTCATGCTGCTGTTTGGCGTGGTCTGGGTGTCGCTGATCTGGATGTACTGGACCGAAGTGCGCAACTCGGATTACCTCAAGCGCCCCAAAGCCCACACCCCCGCGCCCGCCACCGCACCCTAGTTCTTCGGCACAACACCCCAGGCGCCCTTCGGGAGAATGGGCAAAACCCTGCCAAAGCGGCAGAGTTGATGCCCAACCCCGGCCGCTTTATGGCCGTGGCTTAACCCGAGGGGAATCTTATGGAAGTGATGTTGGCCTACGACCACTCACGCAATGCCCGCATTGCGCTTGAGGCCGTGAAAAAAATGTTTCTCATGGCGCGCGAACTGCCCCGCGTCACCTTGGTCACCGTGATCGAGGAGCCCGGCAGCAACGCCAACTCGGGTGACGAGCTGTTCAGCGCCCAGTACCAAGAGCAAAAAGCCGGCACCGAAGCGGCCGCGGCCGAACTGGCCTTGGCCGGCTTTGCGACCCGGGTGCTGGTGGCCGAGGGCGACGCGCGCAAGATGCTGCTGCAAGCCACCGAGCAGCACCGGCCCGACGTGCTGGTGATCGCGCGCCACTCGTACAAGCCCGATGGCAACTTCATCGCCCGGCGCATCGACGCGCTCTTCGACGAGCTCGACCACATGACCTTTGGCACCGTCAGCGCCTTCTTGGCGCGCCGCGCCCAGTGCTCCTTGCTCATCATCCCGACCCAAGAAGGCTAAGGGCCAACAACCCGCCAGCCCATACCCATCATGCAAGTCGCCGACTTATTTCGCTACAAAAACCCGGAAATCAAAGCCCTCCACCTGACGTGGATCGCTTTTTTCATGACCTTCTACGTCTGGTTCAACATGGCGCCGCTGGCGGCCATGATGCTCCAGTCCGAAGACTGGCTGACGCGCGAGGACATCCAGATCTTTGCCATCGCCAACGTCGCGCTGACCATTTTGGCGCGCGTCTTCGTCGGCATGGCGCTGGACCGCTGGGGTCCGCGGCGCGTGTTCTCCGTCCTGCTGGTGGTCATGGCCATCCCGACCTTCGTCTTCGCCTTTGGCGACAGCCGCGAGGTGTTGTTCGTCTCGCGCTTGGTCATGTCTTGTGTCGGGGCCTCGTTCGTGATCGGCATCCACATGACGGCGCTGTGGTTCAAACCGCGCGACATCGGTTTTGCCGAAGGCTTCTACGCCGGCTGGGGCAACTTCGGCTCGGCCGGGGCGGCGCTCACCATCCCCTCGATCGCCATGTACGTGTTTGGCGGCGACGACGGCTGGCGCTACGCCATCGCCATGTCGGGCACCGTGATGGCGCTGTATGGCGTGTACTACTGGTTCGCCATCACCGACGGCCCCAAGCCCGGCACCCAGCGCAAGCCGCGCAAGGCCTCGGCGCTGGAAGTCTCGTCCTACGGCGACATGGTGTTGCACATCCTGTTCACCATCTTCCTCACCGGCGTGCTGGCGATCGTGGTCTATCGCATCCATCTGTCGGGCTTCATCAGCGACAACTTGTCCTACGCGCTCTATCTGGGCATCGCGCTCATCATCATCTACCAGGTGGTGCAGATCCTGCGCGTCAATCTGCCCATCCTCAAGCGCGGCGTGCCCGAGGACGACCGCTACCCCTACAAGTCGGTGGCGGCGCTGCACGTGACCTACTTCGCCAACTTCGGCGCCGAAATCGCCGTGGTCTCGATCCTGCCGATGTTCTTCCTCATGACCTGGGGTTTGTCGCCGGTGCAGGCGGGTCTGGTGGCCTCGACCTTCGCCTTCGTCAACCTGGTGGCGCGTCCGTTGGGCGGGCTGGTTTCAGACCGCTTTGGCAACCGGCGCTTCGTCATGGCGGCCTACATGTTTGGCATCGGAATCGGTGCGGTGCTGATGGGCCTGCTCGACAGCAGCTGGCCGCTGGTGATCGCGATCTGCTTCACGATCCTGTTCTCGGTCTTCGTGCAGGGTGCCGAAGGGGCGACGTTCGGCATCATCCCCTCGATCAAGCGGCGCGTGACCGGCCAGATCTCGGGCATGTGCGGCGCCTACGGCAACGCCGGTGCGGTGTTCTACCTGTTCATCTTCATGTACGTCACGCCGCAGCAGTTCTTCTTCATCATCGCCGCCGGGGCCTTCATCAGCTGGCTGGTGTGCGTGATCTGGCTGCAAGAGCCCAAGGGCGGCTTTGACGAGAACTACGTGCTGTCGTCGGTGGACCACGCGATCGCCGAGGAGAACCGGCTCAAGGAAGACGCGCGCAGCCGCTTGGGCCAGTTCCTGGCCGGCAACCAAGGCGTGGAGCTGAGCCAGAAGAACGACGGCTTCCAACTCACGGCCAAGTTCCGCGACCTCGACGACCTGCGCGCTTTGGTGGACCAACTCGAGCACAAGGGCCTCAAAGGGCATTAGTTCCTTCGACCGATGGCGGCGCCGCGTGCCATCGCTCTTTCAGAGTCGGCGCGCCAGCCCCTTCGAAGGATGTTCAAGTCGTGCCGCAAGCGGCACAGTCGAACCCAGCCACCGGGGCGTTTGCGCCCCCAGCGCCTGCAACCGATTACGCACGCGCTGCAGCTCATTTTTAACGGAGAGCACAGTATGAACAACCGAACCAGCGCCCAGTCGAAACCGATCTGGTCGCCCAACGTGACCGAATGGCGCCCCGAGGACCCGGTTTTTTGGAACAGCCGCAAGTGGCTGGCGATCCGCACCCTGATCATCGCCTTCTTGGCGCTGCACTTGGCGTTTGCGGTCTGGTTTACCTGGAGCGCGCTGGTGGTGCGCCTGCCGGGCTTGGGCTTTCAGCTCACCGTCGATCAGCGCTTCTGGCTGCCGGCGATGGCGCTGCTCATGGGCGCGGTGGCGCGCTTTCCGCACACCTTTTTGGTGCTCAAGATCGGCGGCATGTGGACCACCTTCATCTTCACGCTGGCGCTGCTGATCCCGATCTTTGGCATCGGGCACGTGGTGCAAGACCCGACCACACCGTTCTGGGTGCTGCTGTTCTGGGCCGGTGTCGCGGGGCTGTGTGCCGGTGGCCAGATCTCTTCTACCGCGGCCAACATCAGCCTGTGGTTTCCCAAGCGCATCGGCGGCTCGGCGCTGGGCTTCACCATCGGCTTTGGCAACCTGGGGGCCTCGACGGCGCAGTTCTTGGTGCCCGCCGCCATCGGCGTGGGGCTGTTTGGCGCCATTGCCGGCGACTCGATGATGTTCAGGGTGCTCAACCCAGCGACGCGCGAGGTGGTGCGCGAGGTTCTGATGTACCCACAAAACGCGGCCTACATCTGGCTCATCCCGACCCTGATCATGGCCGTGCTGGTGCTGTTTGGCATGAAGAACCACCCGGCGCGCGGCGACTTCATGGAGCAGATGCAGATCGTCAAGCTCAAGCACACTTGGGTGCAGACCATCCTCTACACCTTCACCTTCGGCACCTTTTCGGGCTTTGTCGCCTCGACGCCGCTGCTGATCCGCGAAGTGTTCTACGGCCTGCCCAACGCCCCCGACCCCCTCGCCTACGCTTGGATCGGGCCGCTGGTGGGGGCGCTGATTCGGCCCCTCGGCGGCATCTTCTCCGACAAGTTTGGCGGCTCGAACATGACCATGCTGGTGTTCGCGATCATGGCCAGCTCGGCCATCGGCCTGACCTTCCTCACCGCACCGACTTCATCCGAGCAGTTCACCCTGTTCTTCATCGTGCTGCTGGGCATCTTCTTGGGTGCTGGCATCGGCAACGCCAGCGTGTTCAAGCAGATCGTGATGATCTTCGAGCCCAAGCAAGCCAGCCCGGTGCTGGGCTTCACGGCGGCGCGGCGGTGCTGCTGCTGGGCTTTTTTGTGCCGATCCTGTTTGGTCGCTCGTTTGCCATGACCGGCAGCCCCAATGCCGCGCTCTATTTCTTCGCCTTCCTGTACTTCGTGGGCATCGCGCTCAACTACTGGTACTACTGGCGCAAAGGCGCCGAGAAGCCCTGCTGATCCCGCCCAAGCCACCTTTCACACTGGAGACCCAGCCATGAGCCATTTCCTTGACCGTTTGACCTTCTTCAAGCTGGCACGCGAACCGTTTGCCGACGGCCACGGCCGCACCACCGCCGAAGACCGCACCTGGGAAGACGCCTACCGCAACCGCTGGGCGAGCGAGAAGATCGTGCGCTCGACCCACGGCACCAACTGCACCGGCTCCTGCAGCTGGAAAATCTACGTCAAGGGCGGCATCGTGACCTGGGAGACCCAGCAGACCGACTACCCGCGCACGCGCTGGGACCTGCCCAACCACGAGCCGCGCGGCTGCGCCCGTGGCGCCTCCTACAGCTGGTACCTGTACAGCGCCAACCGGGTCAAGTACCCGATGGTGCGCGGCCGGCTGCTGGAGCGCTGGCGCGCCGCGCTCAAGGTGGCCAAGACGCCGGTGGACGCCTGGGCGCTGATCGCCGACGATCAGGCGGCGCGGCGCGACTACCAGCAGGTGCGCGGCATGGGCGGCTTCGTGCGCTCGACTTGGGACGAAGTCAACCAGCTCATCGCCAGCGCCAACGTCTATACGATCAAAAAATACGGCCCCGACCGCATCATCGGTTTTTCGCCTATTCCCGCCATGAGCATGGTGTCCTACGCCGCCGGCTCGCGCTACATGAGCCTCATCGGCGGCGTGAGCATGAGCTTTTACGACTGGTACTGCGACCTGCCGCCCGCCAGCCCGCAGATCTGGGGCGAGCAGACCGACGTGCCCGAATCGGCCGACTGGTACAACTCGGGCTACATCATCGCTTGGGGCTCGAACGTGCCGCAGACGCGCACCCCGGACGCGCACTTCTTTACCGAGGTGCGCTACAAGGGCACCAAAACGGTGGCGGTCACGCCCGACTACTCCGAAGTCGCCAAACTGTCCGACATCTGGCTGCACCCCAAACAGGGCACCGACGCGGCGCTGGCCATGGCCATGGGCCACGTGGCGCTCAAGGAGTTCTACTTCCCCGACAGCGGCGTGCGCAGCGCCTACTTCGATGACTACGCGCGCCGCTACACCGACTTGCCGCTGCTGGTGCTGCTCAAAGAGCAAACCCTGCCCGACGGCAGCACCACCCTAGTGCCCGACCGCTACCTGCGCGCCAGCGACTTCAACGGCAAGCTCGGGCAGACCAACAACCCAGAGTGGAAAACCGTGGCCTTCGACAGCAACGGCAAAGCGGTGCTGCCCAACGGCTCGATCGGCTTTCGCTGGGGCCCCGAGGGGCGCGCCGACCAAGGCAAATGGAACCTCGAGGCCAAAGAAGCGCGCGCCAACGAAGAAGTGCGGCTCAAGCTCTCGGTGCTTGAAGACGGCGCCCAAGAACACCAGATCGCCGAAGTGGCCCTGCCCTACTTCGCCGGCCGCGACGTGCCGCATTTCAGTTCCAACAAAATGGGCGGAGGAGACATCAACCGCGTGCGCGTGCCGGTGGTCAAGTTGCCGCTGAGTAAAGAAGACGGCGCGCCCCAGGCACTGGTGGCGACGGTGTTCGACTTGCAGGTGGCGCAGTACGGCATCGACCGCGGGCTGGGCAGCGGGGCCAAAAACTACGACGACAATGCCCCCTACACCCCGGCTTGGCAAGAGGCCATCACCGGCGTGCCGCGTCAGCAGGTGATCACGGTGGCGCGCCAGTTTGCCGACAACGCGCACAAGACGCACGGCAAATCCATGGTCATCATCGGCGCCGCCATGAACCACTGGTACCACGCCGACATGAACTACCGCGGCGTCATCAACCTGCTGATGATGTGCGGCTGCATCGGCCAAAGCGGCGGCGGCTGGGCGCACTACGTCGGGCAAGAGAAGCTGCGCCCGCAGTCGGGCTGGATTCCGCTGGCTTTTGCCACCGACTGGGCGCGCCCACCGCGGCAGCAGAACTCGACCTCGTTCTTCTACGCCCACACCGACCAGTGGCGCTACGAGCAGATCGGCGTCGCCGACATCCTGTCGCCGCTGGCCGACCCCAAAGCCTACGGCGGCAGCCTGATCGACTACAACGTGCGCGCCGAACGCATGGGCTGGTTGCCCAGCGCACCGCAGCTCAAGACCAACCCCTTGCAGGTGGTCAAGGACGCCGCCGCCGCCGGCATGGACCCCAAGGACTACGCCGTCAAGGCGCTCAAGGACGGCAGCCTGCAGATGAGCTGCGAAGACCCGGATGCGCCGCAAAACTGGCC
>JGI24118J20152_100081_pt1 | contig 11767 bp, 10 predicted proteins | sample Subbioug_CSW11AC_FD_20152 | JGI IMG/M metagenome (IMG submission 20152)
GAAAATCGCGCATACCCTTGACTGGATTCACGTTAATCTTCATAAATACAACCCCCCGACCAACAACTCACTTGTGGTTCATTGTATCAATGATGACTCCCTGCGGCAATGTCTCCAAACATATGGGACGGACGACTGCGTGAAAAGGCCCTAGTTAGAAGCAAGATGCAAGATGCAAGATGCAAGATGCAAGATGCAAGATGCAAGATGCAAGAAGCAGGAGAGAAGAAGGAACGTTTAGCGCCCCTCCCACTCTCTCGCAGATTAGACGTCTTGCAGCGCCTGATACACCTTACTCTGAAAGACAAACTCCTTGTTGATTCCGCGNATCATAACGTGGTAGTAACCGGCGCTACTCGCCTGACGTCCTGTTCTTGGCCTATCCTCACCTCAGGTCAATGTTCCCNCACGCTCAGCAAAAAGCCAAGAGGAACAGTCCCTTTTGGTTCCTCTTGCTTCCCGCTTTTTCGTGAACNATAACTGATGAAGGGCGCGTCGTTAGCAGCAAAAAGCCCGGGNACCACCCGGGCTCGAGCACAATAGATTATCGCCGCGTTATTTCTGTTTGTAATAGGTTGGGTTTTCGGCNTATGGTACGTAGGNCTCGCCCTTGAAGTAAGANCCCGCAATCGTAGAGAAGGTGCCGGTCANCGCTATAAGTGCGATGATGTTGGGAATAGCCATAAACGCATTGAGAATGTCAGCAACGGCCCANACCGGAACAATGNNGAGTGCGCCCACATACAGCACCGGCAGGTAGATAAGACGGTATNCNAAATTGGATCCCGACCCAACAAGATACTCGAGGCACTTTTCACCGTACACCGACCAACCCAGCATGGTGGTATAGGCAAAAACGAGTATCCCGATGGCGGCGATGGCATTCCCTATCACGGGACCAATGAAGGACGACGAAAAGGCGTACATAAACGTAACCATAGCGGTCTGCCCCTGTGTCCAAGCTCCGCTGGTGAGAACTGCAAGTGCTACGAATGTGCAGACAATGTGGGTATCAAGCACAACCTCGATAGCCCCCCAGAAGCCTTGCCTAACAGGATGATTGGTCTGTGCGGTGGCGTGGGCAATAGGTGCGGAGCCGAGGCCCGCTTCGTTTGAAAAGATGCCCCGCATAAGACCGTACCGTATTGCCGAGGCGATAGCGGCCCCCGCAAAGCCGCCAACGGCGCCCTGAGTAGTAAACGCTCCGGCGAAGATTCGGGCGAAAGCATCCGGGACCAAGGCGATGTTTTCAATTACAACCAATGTGCAACCTACTATCATCATAAGGGCCATAAAGGGAACGGCCTTCTCCGCAACCTGACCGACACGCTTAATGCCGCCAATAATGACGAGACCGACAAACACTATCAGAGCAATGCCCGACACGGGACGGGAAATGTCAAAAGCCCTCTCTAGGGCTCCTGCGACATTGTTAGCCTGCACCAGATTCCCTATACCAAATGCCGCCAGTGAACCGGCTATGGCGAAGATCACCGCAAGCCACTTCCAGCCCAGGCCCTTTTCTATGTACTTCATCGGTCCACCGATCATCATGCCTTTAATATTGACTTCACGGTAGTGAACAGCCAACACGATCTCAGCAAACTTGGTGGTGATGCCAAAGAAACCTACCACCCACATCCAGAAAACTGCGCCCGGCCCGCCGAAGAGAATAGCGGTTGTGGTGCCCACTAGGTTGCCGACGCCAATCGTGGCCGCCGCGGCTGTGGTAAATGCCTGAAAAGGCGTGATATCGCCTTGGCCTATTTTTTGTTGTTTCTGAAATATTTTCCCCGCAGTTTCCCCATAGTAGATCTTAAACCTGCTGACCTGGAACCAGCCTGTCTTGAGTGATAGGTACACCCCGCATAGCCCTAACAGTGCCCAAGTGGGCGGGCCCCAAACTATGCGGCCGATTTGTTGCAGAGTTGCAGTAATTTCTGCGTAGTTCATATGTGCCTCCCCTTCCTGTTTATGGTTGAAAGTCGCCTTCTTAGGCGTTTCCGCTAACCCGCCCCCCCTCACATATAGATGCGCTAATGCAGATTCTTAAGACTACTATCATGATGACGTCTTAATAATACTTCAAATCAGATTTTTGTCAACAGTGTTCCTCTCTCCCTAAAACGCCATCCTATCTGAAAGACGAACTCCTTGTTGATTCCGCGAATCATAACGTGGTAGTAACCGGCGCTGCTCGCCTGACGTCCTGTTCTTGGCCTATCCTCACCTCAGGTCAATGTTCCCTCACGCTCAGCAAAAAACCAAGAGGAACAGTCCCTTTTGGTTACCACTTGTTTTAGTTATTCAACTGCTTTTACCTCAAGCAGACTCATCATATGTGCGATTATAAACGAGCCAAGATGAAAAACAGCAGAGACGATTAGGAAAAAGAGCAGCAACAGTAACCCCACGTAACCGCCTGGGCTGTACATGACGCCTGTTTGTGCATACACCACTATGAGGACGAACACCATTAGGGCAGCCGCAACAGTCATGAGCGTCCCGAGTAGTCCCCTCGGCTGCTTTGCGCATGGCGTGGCTACCGGCACAACGGTAGTTGCAGGCTCTGTGGCGTCCGCTCTGGGTTCCTTCACCGTCAACGTTTCAGTGCGTAAAATACGCAGACAGAAACGAGCGCCCCCACAAAGGCAGCGACCGTAACCGCGCCAAGGAGCAAAGTCGCAGGTAGGGCAAATGGTCCCAAAGGCAGCAAGTACCAGTGGAGCCGCTCGCCATAGATAATTACACAGAGAGCCGGCACAGCCAAAAGCGCGGAACCGATTAAGGCCGCCCGCCTAGTCAGCACATAGCCACGTCGCGAAAGCCTTGCTCTCAGCAGAAAAACGAGACAAAAAGCCGTCAGCGGCGAGACAAGCCCAAAATGCCTAATCCAGCCCTCTAAGCTAAGGGCGCAGACCAATCCGCGCATACTGAAAGGGTAGTTCACTAAACCAGCCGCACCCAAGAAAACCGCCGTCGCAGCTACGTAGCTGACTCCGGCTAAAGCGCCTTGGCTCCCCTGAACATCAGTTTGACTTGTTACGTCCGGCATTACCGCGCAAGGCAGAGCAAAGCCAACCGTGGCCGGGATAAACTCCCAGTCGAACCTCTGCCCGTACCGCTGCAACTGCTCTAATGTAGTTTCGAGCCGCAACGTTGTGTTTGCCGCTAAGTCCCAGCGATAGAGCGACGCAGCTCTACCGTGCTGCAGAAATTAGAGGTAAACCTGACTGGAAGAACGATTGGGGTCGTGTGCAAACCGCACCGCTTCGACTTTCTGGTAGTCGTCGGGGAGTAGTGCGTTTACATCTAGGCGATGATATTCCCCTTGCCTACGGTCATAAACAACGATTTGCGTCTGCGAGGCGTAGGCAATAAAGCGGTGCTGCAGGAAAAACTGCGTTGGCAAAAAGACAAAAGGTTGGTCCTGAGGCAGCAACGAAACCCACAACGGGCCTATATTGCTCTCGTTTCGGCTAAGGCTTCCCCTGCTCCAGCCTTGGCTGGTTTTTTGCCACACAGGTGAAACATGCCCCGGAAGTGGCGAAACAAAATTCGGAATAACCCCTCTACCCGGCGCAGGTTCTTGCGTCTCGGGTTTCATTGGTTCTAGATATGGCGCAACCATTACTTCTCCGGCAACCAGATCGTAGACATAGCTATGGTTTTCTCTTTGCCAAAAAGTTTCCGGCATGTTGAAGCTCAGGGTAAAGTAGATTTGTTCCCCGTCCGGTGAAGCCGCCATCTCCAAGCCCTCGGTAATGGCTAGGTCTCGCGACGGAAAGAGAGTAGTCAAATCCAGGCGATGCACTTTGCCGGAGTAACCGTCTGCGATTAGTAGTTCTGTCGCAGTTGCCCCGCTAATAAAACGTGGCACTACTGGCGACCAGCTAGGTCTGGCAATGTAGTAGGGCAAGGGCGGAAGTTCAAACAAGGTAGAGCCAGTTAAATTGAGGACACGATAGGTGAGCACCCCTGCTCGCCAGACAGGGACAAGGTGCATGCCTTCCGTGCTCCACATTCCCAAAGGCCCAAGGTTCACTTCAAGACGGCTGAATTCGTTAAATTCTTGGCTCTCTTTTACCTGCCGTAGTACCTCATCGCCCTCCGCAACGACTAGCGGGGTGTGGTCGGATAAGCGCGGCAGGAGCAAAACTAGAGCCAGTAGGTCGCTATAACCGAGCCGCCCAGTACTTGTCTCAATGACATAGCCCGGGCCTAAGTTAGTCGTGCCCACCAAGCCCTCGCCTGCAGGGTTTAGACTTGCCTTAGACACAGCCGGCGTGCGAACCAGGGCAGTATTAGCAGAACTCGCGTGCTCTGTCGCCTTAATCACCAAGATGGCCCGGCTCCCGCCTGCCGCACGCTGCCCAACAAAGTCTTGAAACACTCTCTCGATAGCATGTAAGTCCTGTTCTAAGCGGTCCTTTATGGCTGGTATGTCCTCGCTGCCCGGCGCATAACTAACCAGTGCATAGACTGTTCGTCCCTGGCTAGCGATAACCGAAGATGTAAGTGGTTGAGACCTAATTGGCGACGCGGCTTCGAGTAACACTGCGAGCAAGAGCATAGTAGTCAAAAAGATGGAGAGCGCCGCGGCCAGGACGGATGAGCGCGACATAGCGTTCATCATTCGCCACCTGCAATCACTATGCGCATCGGTATTCCCAAAATCGTCAGGGAGAATAGCTGCTGCCCGTACACCATCGTGACGAGATATTGCCCCTTATTATCTACGAGTTTCGCTGTCGCTACATGAGGTAATTCATGGATTATGAGCGCTATGTAAAGAAGAGCCCCCACCACCATTCCATTAAAGACGAGAAAGAGGACCGGCCAAACGACACTACTCATATCGACGCCCCCCAATACTAGACTCCCTCTGAAATGGTCGTCATGCGCACCGCGCTAACTGTTTAATATGAAAATCATACCATATCTGGGCAGACTCATGTGACAAATCAAATTGCAATGTTTGTACAATTATCTCTAGCCCGTAAACAAAAAGGACGGTTCCATTTGGAAACCGCCCCTACCATTATCTCGTAAGTTAGTCTTCTTGCAGCGCTTGCTAGACCTTGGCAGAGGAAATCCGCTAGCTTGGAGCATCAACATCTTACGGATTGCTGCTATCGACAAAATCTTGCAGTGACCTAAACTCGTACCCCAAAGCCCGAAGTTCTGCAATGATTGCGGGCAGGGCTTCCGTATTGCTCTGGGAGACGGCGTGCAGAAGAATAACGGCACCGGGATGGACATTTGCTGTTACATGCTCTAGAGCGTATTTCGCCCCGGGTTGTTCGTCGATCACCCAGTCCTTGTAGGCCATACTCCAAAACACCGTCCGATAGCCTAGTGCCTGTGTCACCGCCAGAGTGTATTCGGAGTAGTTCCCCATCGGGGGGCGAAAAAAGTGTGTGCGCTGGCCTGTCAAGTCCGCCAGCATATTGTCAAGTAGAGTGAGCTCTGCCTTTATTTCCTCGAGAGTTAAGGAGGGCAGTGAGGGGTGATTGACTGTGTGGTTGGCCACTACATGTCCGTCTTTGACAAGGCGCTTGACTAAGTCAGGTCGCGTGCGTATTGTCAGTCCTGTTACGAAGAACGCGGCGGGCACGTTATTCTCGTGAAGGACGTCGAGAATCCTCGACGTAAATCCCTGTTCATAACCAAGGTCGAACGTGAGATAGACATATTTCTTCTCTGGGCGGCCAAGGACAATGACCTCGTACTTCTCAATTAAGCTCTTGCTCAAGCCGGGTGTAGGCTGAGCATGGGTGTTGTTGCGCCCAAACCAATAGCCGCGCGGAACGGTGTCAAGGCCGGCGGGCAGTTCAGCTAGGCGTTCCTCCGCCGTCTTTTCGGGGACGTCCGGCTTATCTTGTGGGCGCTCCACAGGCTCAGGCTCAGGTTGGGGAGTCTGCGGGATGGGGTTCTGTGCCACAGGAGGTTCAGGCTGCGGATTAAGTGCTTGCTCGCGTGGGCTGCAGCCTATTAAGAGGAAAAAAATAAGCATAATGGCGACGACGCGCATAATAATGCCCCCTTCTACCCTAATTATAGCAGGTTGCCGCGCGCCAGGTTACATAACATGGCCCGGTATTTTGCACCAATCGACCAACCCCGCAGCCAGACGCAAGAAGTCTTTTACCCACGAAACACGAAACAAATGTGATGGTTTTTCATGGGAGTCACCATCCCATCTACTCATAAATTAGTCCCCTTGTGGCGCTTTACTGATGCTGCTCGCCTGACTTCATGCTCTTGGAACATCCTCACCTCACGTCAATGCTACCTCACGCTTAGCAAAAAACAGCAAGACCTTTCCCTTTTGGTTCCTTTTGGTTCACATTAATACTTTTCAGTACCCATCCCGTCTGGCAACTCCTTCATACGAGGATTGAGCGCCCATGCCGCGATCGTAATGACAATTAGTAGAAGGCCAGAGAAAGTGTAGAGCGCTGACACCCCATACTCGTCTGCCACAACCCCTGCCCCGACTTGAGCAATTGGCGATAGTACTAGAGATATACTATTGAATAGGGCATTTGTTCGTCCACGCGAGCTGTCGTTAATGGTCAGAGAGTACTTCGTATAAGCAGGCAAGAAGCAGGCAAGAAGAAGCCTTCGGAGAACCCATACGCTACGAGAAGAATGACCATTGTAAAATTATTCGTCAATGGCACAAAGATAACAGCGACTGCACTACATGCGAGACCCACTATGGTCAAGCGGTATGGACACTTCTTAGCGAAAAATGCTCCTGAGAGAAGATAACTACTGATTACACCTAGGCTAAGTGCTAGTTCCATTAGACCGTACCCTTGAGCCCCCATCTCAAAACGGGATGAAGCCAATGGGATTAACATAGCATTTATTGCTTTATGAGGAATATTGGATAGTCCAACTACTGCGACAAACCAAACAAGAAATCTGTTGTGAAGTATCTCGCTAAATGACGCAGACTGTGTCTTTCGGGACGGCCACCTTACCCTAACTTGCTTCCTATCTGCATCACAATCGGGCACTAGGCCAGCAAATAACGTAGCGAATAGTGCGAACACTATGGCGCAGAACATAACCCAAGAGGCGCCCACGATCGAGATCAGTAGAGCAACCCCTCCCCCAAGGAATGCTGTCCCTTCGCTTGTGGTTCTGAGTATGGAGCTAACCTGCAACAGTGTGGTTGCATCAGGGAAGAGTTTTGGTAGCAGCGACGAATGCGCACGGTGAAATAGCATACTAAACACTGGCAAGAGCCAAATGACTAAAACGGTAAGCACACCCCTGTGCATAAAGCCCGTTACACTGACCACGGATAATGCTATAGAGACAAACAAAGTACCTAAGCACCCAATTATCATTAGGCTTCTGCGGTTTGAGATATCTACACTTTCACCTATAAAGGTCTCCAGAATGAGTTTAGGCAGCGAAAGTGCCGCTATCACTAGCCCGACACTAATCGCAGACCCGCTAGCTTCCCAAGTGTTCCAGGTGATTGTAACAGCTAATGCAGTCTCAGCAATGATAATGAATAACCCCGCTAACCAAACAGGCAGGAAACCTCTTTCCGAGAACAATAGCGCTCGACTTCTGAAACAAAAGTGATGGTTCTTTATGAAAATCGCCCCTCCCACTCTCTCGCAAATTAGACGTCCTGCGTAAACTGCCCCCGTCTGTATGCCTGGTGCTAGCGAAGGTCTGCAAGTGTGGCCCGAGCGAATTCTACGGTTTCGAAGCGCTCAAAACCGAGTGAGTCATAAAGCCTCCGAGCGTTGACGTTGATATCTACTACGCTGAGATAGACGGTGTCCACACCTCTTTGTCGCAGCAGGTTAACCGACAACTGGGTAAGTTGCCGCCCAAGGCCGCGGCCTTGATACGCTTGGTCTATGACAATGGTATCTATGAAGTCTGAGCCCAGTAGAGTGTAGCCAACAGCTTTGCCCTCTTCATATAGCAAGAAGATGTTGCCACTATCATCAATGAGCTGTTTTCGAGTTTCTGCCTGGTCACTGCCTGCAGGGTAGGTGTCGATCGGCTCTATATCGCACTGGCTTCTGAGCCGGCGGAACCCATCGTTGGTGAGGCGCACATAGTCCTCAAACATTTGACCAGTGTAGGGAAACAGCTTAATCTCTACTTCTGTAAAGGGCGGACCGGTATAGCGCATGGCATGAGCTGAGTACCAGGGCGTGAAGCCGTGTTTGGTGAAGAACTGGCGGTTGGCCCCGGCGTCGGTTCGATAAGTTGTGTAAAGCCTTACCACATTAAGATCCTCGAGGTGCCCTTTCACCGTCTGCCATAGCTTCTCCCCTATACCCTGCCGCCTGTGAGTGGGCGCAGTATATAGCCAGAGCCATGCTTCCGGGCCATGTTGGGACTCGCTTACCTCCCCTAATGCGGCACAGCCAAGTAAGTCTTCGTCTTCAAAGACCCAGGCAGTACTGCTTTTAACGCGCTCCCCAATTTCCGTGGGTTTCATTTGTCTGTTCTGAAGCACCATTTCTATAATTGCTGGCAGATCATTGTCCATAAATGGGCGAATCATCGCGACACCACTTTCATCTTATTGGGGGCAATACAAGAGTTTGTGAGTGCAAAAAACAAAGAGGCAACAAGCAGCTCTAAATCAACCGCAATAAGACCCCTCACACCTTAACTCACTATTTAATCATTTCTTCTCTAGAGAATCTGCAATTCCTTCATTCTCATCGGAGATGGAGCGGCTCTCCTCCTGCGCGAGGCTGAACATGACCGTAATCAGCAGCTCCCCTTTGCCGTCAAATTTCCTTTTGGTTCAGATCGACACACAAAAAGCCCTCGAGTTTAGTCCTCAAGGGCTTGATCATTGAGATATAAATGGCTAAGCTAGTACAAAATTATACGCTGGACACTCATTCTCTAAAGTTAAACGATTCACGGAAGGGGTGTGCATTCAGGTATCCAGCGTCCTTAAAAGCTCAGTCGCTGCAGCTTCGGCGCGCATATATAGCCTGGGTCCGAACGTGGACATATTGTCGCATAGCCCGTCGTTCATTTCACGGTCCCCTCGCTGTTGCAGCACATAAATCCGCTCCCTAGACATGATTCGACAAAGGAATTGGAGCACACATGGGGAAGTGAGCATAGAGTTACCTATCAGGAAAACAACCACTTTGGTAGCCTTCCCCCAGGCAAAAGAGTCAGAGTATGGGTGCGCGGCGGAAAAATGGAGTGCCAAGGTTTATCGGTGCAGGCGACAATGGGCATTAACCGATTAGGCAGGAATGGAAGGGGTTGGGGAAGCAATATGAAAGTCAAAAGATACGCGGTTAGTGTCTTGGTGCTTTTAGTGTCCAGCGCTATGCTTGTAGGATGTGCAGTAGGTGTAACTGGCGTCAGCCTTGATAGTGAAACCCTGTCGCTTACCGTTAACGATACCAGACAGTTGGTAGCAACGATTACACCAGCCAACGCCGCTAACAAAAGTGTGCAATGGAGCTCAAGCGACACCACGGTTGCCACAGTAAGCGATACCGGCCTAGTCACCGCCCGAGCTGCAGGAACTGCAATCATTGCCGTAACCACGGTATATGGGGGAAGGCAGGCAAGCTGTAGGGTGACAGTGGCCGTCGCTACGACCGAAGTCCCCCCCGCCATCTCTTCCGGATATTGGCACACTGTCGCCTTAAGATCAGACGGAACCGTATGGACATGGGGGTCCAATTTATACGGCCAGATGGGCGACGACTCCCGGGAGCGCCACACCCCTACTCAGGTAAATGGTCTAAATGGAGTAACCGCCATCGCCGCCGGTGAGCAGAACACCGTCGCCTTAAAATCCGACGGAACAGTGTGGGCGTGGGGAAATAACGATTGGGGCCAGTTAGGCGATGGCACCACCTCGTTTCGACGCACCCTCGTCCAGGTAAGCGGCCTGACTGAAACAACCGCTATTTCTGTCGGCACTGGGCATGCTGTCGCTTTAAAATCAGATGGTACCGTCTGGGCCTGGGGGCGGAATGACACCGGCCAACTTGGCGACGGCACCACCACGACTCGCCTAACCCCTATCCAGGTAAGTGGCCTGATCGGAGTAACCGCCATTTCCGCTGGCGCCCTTCACACCGTCGCCTTAAAGGCAGACGGGACTGTATGGGTGTGGGGGTGGAATAGCCACGGCATACTGGGCGAAGGCACCACCATGAATCGCCACGCCCCAGTTCAGGTTAGTGATCTGGCGGCAGTAACTGCTATTTCCGCCGGGCAAACTCACACAGTCGCATTAAAGTCAGACGGAACTGTATGGACATGGGGAGGGAACTTTAGTGGCCAGCTGGGCGATGGCACCATGACTCTGCGCACCGTTCCAACCCCGGTAAGCGGCCTCACCGGAGTAAGTGCAATCTCCGCCGGGTGGCAGCATACAGTCGCCTTAAGGTCAGACGGCACCGTTTTAGCATGGGGGGATAATCATTGGGGCCAGCTAGGCGATGACACTACCACAGCTCATCTCACTCCCGTCCGTGTAAGCGGCCTGACCGGAGTAACTGCTATTTCCGCCGGCGGGTGGTATTTCACCGTCGCCTTAAGGCATGACGGAACGGTGTGGGCATGGGGGAATAATGTATTCGGTCTACTAGGCGATGGCACCACTACGAACCGCCTCACCCCACACGACATAGGATTCAAGTTGAGGTAAGAACTAGGAGCCTGGCCCTAGCCCCAAGAAACAGGACCTGGCCGACAAAGAACAGGCCCTGTTTTCTCGTTGCCGTGAAGTTTGGTGGAGCTGAGCTTGTCTCATTGGGCGCACATACCTTGATAACATTGTTTCAGTTTCACCCGTGTTTATTCAATCTTCTGATCGTCATTTTCTTCACCCTTTGCTCCTTCAAACACTTCGCCTAGTAGTCTTGAGAAGTAAACCGCGTTTTTTCCGCAAACACAGGTTTGCCAGTTCGCTTCTCAATGTCTACCCTGGCGTTTCCCGCAACTTCACCAGAACAAAAGGGACTGTTCTTGTTGGAAATGAGCCCTCCCGTCCATTCGTAAATTAGTCCTCTTGCAACGCCTGATACGCCTTCGGGAATTTCAGTGTTTAATGAAATTCCCGTGGTATGCGAGGTCTCAAGTGTTTCGGCGGCCTTGCGCAACGTGAGGCCAACATCCTGAGTCAACTGCCGACAGATGGCCGAGAAGATTGCGGGGTCGCGCCTGTACTGCGCGGCCCTTTCTATGCGGTGCAGGGCACAAACTGCTCTAGGACCTTATTGGCGCAAGCTAACCTGTAGGTTTCGCGGTCTTCACCGGTCTCGAGGTACACAGCAAGATCGCTTTCTGTGCTTCACTGATGTGAGCTATTTCCATCGTGCACTCCCTGTAGCTGCTCCACTGTTATTCAGCCGAGCCTGATACTAATCGCGCCTGTACGGGATTCATGTGAATGTAACGTAGTGCACCGAGAAAGTAGGCGTCGTCCTCGATAACTTCGCTGCGGTAACGGTCGCCAAAAACCGGGCCAACTCGCCGATGCAGGCGATGGATTCCACGAATCATAACGTGGGTAGTAACCCGTGCTGCTCGCCTGACGTCCTGTTCTTGGCATTTCTTCACCTCACGTCAATGTTGCCTCACGCTTAACAAAAAACAAGAAGAACCGGCAGACTGTGCGATAATGCGTATTTTAGTAGCCTTCACTACTCTTAGAATGCGTGTTTTAGGACCCCTCACTGGCCAACAGGTGCAATCTGGCAACAGTTTTCTCCTTGCCAAAATAGAGACA
>JGI24118J20152_100092_pt1 | contig 10900 bp, 9 predicted proteins | sample Subbioug_CSW11AC_FD_20152 | JGI IMG/M metagenome (IMG submission 20152)
AGCTGGCAAAGTCACTAACTGCCGAGTCTACAGAGCTCATTCCGTACCTCCCATACCTGCTACAGGATTTGTGGGAGCTTGGTTCGTCACCAAAAGACATTATTGAGATTATAGAGAGGCATGTGCAGGTATCCAGGCAAACAAAGGTGCTTGATTTGGCATGCGGTAAAGGCGCCGTCAGCGTCAGACTAGCCGAGGCGTTCGGCTGCAGGGTCAAGGGCATTGACATCATGCCTGAGTTTATCGCCTTTGCCAACAAGAAAGCCAATGAGTACGGCCTAGAAAGTCTGTGTGAATTTCAGGTGGGAGATATAAACGAGTTCGTAATGGCCGAAAGGGACTATGATTTGGTTGTGTTTGGCGCCGCAGGAGATGTGCTTGGAGGTTGCGAGGAGGCCATTCGCAAGCTAAAGAGCACCGTCAAAGGCGGCGGCTACATAGTCCTCGATGATGCCTACGCCAAGGAAGAGGTTTTAGGGAAGTACCTAGCAAGAAACCAGTGGCTGATGTTTCTACAAAATGCAGGAGTTTCGCTGCTCGATGAGAAATTTACTGAAGATGAAGAAATGAAGCGCCTAAATGAATGGCAGCAGGCCTGTATAGTTGCCAGGGCGACTGAACTGCAAGAGCTGTATCCAGAAAAAGCAGCCCTTTTCGCAAGCTACATAAGAAGCCAGCAGGACGAATGTGATGAGCTTGAGAATGAAATAGCGGGAGTGCTCATGATCATAAGAACGTGACATATTTCTTAAAATTGAAAAATGGTCAGAATCTATGAAGCATAGGGATGATCACTTGCTCCAGAGGGCGTAAGGTAAGGTGGGCAATCACTTACGAGTTTTTACCCCACTTACAGGCAGGGGAGGGCTGCGTATGGAAGTCTATGTTGGGAGACAGCCCATTTTCGACAAAAGAATGAAGACCTACGGTTATGAGCTACTCTATCGTCGTAGCCAGAACAATGTTTTCGAGGGCCTAAGCGATAGCCAAGCGACGGCAGAGCTTATTAATCATGCGTACTTCGTCATGCACTTAGACGAGCTGACGAGCGGCACGCGTGCCTTTATTAATTTCTCGAGTGAATTGCTAGAGCGCGAGGTGCCCTTACTTTTGCCCAAGAAAAATCTCGTGGTCGAGGTGCTAGAGCGCGTTCTGCCAACAGAGGCCGTAGTTGCTGCCTGCCGCAAGCTGGTTAGTCAGGGCTATGTACTAGCGCTCGATGACTATGTGCACAGGGAAGAAATGCTGCCACTGCTCGAGCTCTCCTCTATCGTCAAGTTAGAGCTAAGCTCCATGCGCGACCCTGCGCAGCGGCAGTTCTTCTTGCAATACAAGGGGCAAAAATGCTTTGTGGCCGAAAAGCTTGATACACAGGCAGAGTTTGATGTGGCACTGAAGATGGGTTTTGATCTGTTTCAGGGATACTTCTTTAGCAAGCCTGCCATCGTCGCCGGCCGTGAAATAACCAGCCTTAACACCACCCTAGTCCAGATTATCTCCGCCTTAGAAAACGAAGAGCCAGACTACCAAGATATTACGGCGATTATTGAGCGCGATGTCGGTCTCATGTACAAGCTCCTCAAGCTCGCCAATTCAGCTGCCTATGGTACGGTGCAGCGCATTCTGTCTATTGAGCAGGCCTTAGTGCGCATCGGGCTACTTGAGTTTCGCAAATGGGTCTACCTTATGATCTTAATGGAGACGCAAGGGGGCAAGAATCAGGAGTTAGTAAAGACCAGCTTGGTCCGCGCTAAATTAATGGAGGAGCTCACACGGCAGCAGGGTGGGGCTCGGGGGGGCTTCTCTCACTTTCTTACTGGCCTGTTCTCCTCGCTTGACACCCTACTTAATCGTCCTATGGCCGATATAGTTAAGGACTTGCCCTTACCGGCAGATGTTTCGGCGGCGCTTCTTGGCGAGCATAATGGCCTGCGTACTGTGCTCGACAGTGTCATTGCCTACGAGCGCGCTGAGTGGGAGGCAGAAACNCTAAATNGGCNCNGCCAAAGAGTACCCACCAAAAAGTTCATGGCGGCCTACTTTGACGCCTTGTTTTGGGTAAACGAGCTCTTTTGAGGTCATGCCGTGGGATGCCGGTAGGCGGCAGAAAGAAGGGGGGAAGCCAATGAGCGATACTACTACTGTCAGTTTCCCGCTGCGGGGTGAGTGGGTGGCACCGAACACGCCTGGCAGCAAGGTGCCTAGTCATGGCACAGACCAACTTGGCCAGAGGTATGCCTTTGACTTTATCCAAGTTGACTGGAGCAAAGGCAAAGACCATTTCGGTCGCGGGCACGCCTGGCAGTACCTCACCATCGGTTTGGCGACATCGGCAGCCTACTGCTGGAAGGCACCAGTCTTTGCCTGCTTGCCCGGTGTGGTAGTAGAGGCGCGTGACGGCATTACGGAGCCAGGCTGGCTTAACCCCTGGCTTAGTATGCTCGGCATGGTAAGAAATTCGCTTAAGTTTGCCAAGCGCCTAGCTCGGCCCGACCCCGANAAGGTTGACCTACATGACTTCGTGGGCAACTATGTCATCGTTAAGCATGAGTCTTGCTATTCTTTCTATGCGCACCTGCACCCCGGCAGTGTTAGCGTCAAGGAGGGGGACAGGGTAGAAGTTGGCCACCAGCTAGGATTAGTCGGGCACACCGGAAACTCGTCGCAGCCCCATCTGCATTTTCAGCTCATGGACAATGCCAACCTTATGCTGGCGCAAGGCCTAGCCTGCGCCTTCGCCAACTACGAGTTATATACTGAGGGGGTTTGGCAGCGAGTAGACAATGGCGTGCCCGCGAGTAGCGACCGTATCAGATTTCTTGGGTAAGCCAAGAGGCCAGCGCAAAGTGACGCTGGCCTCTTCGATTATGCTATTACTGTCAGGATGAAACGATGACCGATACGCCATCGGGCACAACCACGACGCTAGCCTGGTCACCCTTCATTGCATAAGCCATGTCCAAAGCCGCTGGCAGTGAGTAGGCATGTAGCATGTGCATATTGGTGATTAACTGGGGGTCACAATGCGAGCTGACCAAGATGACCTTGTGCTTCATTAAAATGCGGGCTAAGATCTGCGATTCCCACTGGTCGGGCACGGTTTCTTCCATGGGAACGCGCATGATTTCTTCGAAAATCGCTTCAGCAGAAGGGCAGTTAAGAAAGGTCTCGTAGAAGTCTTTGCCACCGTGGCCATCATTACAGGCTGCGGCTATTATTATGACGCCGCCTTCTTTGCAGGTGGCCTCCGCGGCGGTCATGCCCTTAACAGCCTGGTAGACATTTTGGTCTAAGGGATAGCCGCCGTTAGAAGTGATTGCAATATCAGCCTTGATTGCTTTGACGGCCGCTAGCTTGGCNACAAACTCACAGCCAGTTAGATGTGCTTCCTCNATGTGGCCGGCAAAGGCCTTGATCACTCTCTTTTCGGCATCGATAACCACATTCATGATGAAGGCCAAATTCACGGCCTTGGCCGCGTACAGCATATCTATGTGCAGGGGGTTGTTTGTCAGAATACCCGCACGCGCATACTCGCTAGCGATAAATTTAGCGCAGTGGTTCGCCAAAACAGTGGTAGCCGAGGCCACGCCGGGCATGACGCTTTTTCTGCCACCAGAGAAGCCGGCAAAAAAGTGCGGCTCGATAAAACCCTCAGAAACCAAGAGGTCAGCTTCGACCGCCAGTTTGTTAAGCGCCAGTCGGCCGCCGGAGGGTAGTACGCCTACGTCAATGAGGCTAGCCTCGTCGCGGCAGTCATGATTGACGAAGTTCTCTTCCGCCACTAGTTTTTCGCCAAACTTACTTAGCATCTCCTCCCTGGTAGTCAGCCTGTGGAAGCCAGTAGCAATAAGAATGGTGATGTCGGCCGCGGGGTTGCCGCGGCGAATTTCGGCTAGGAGGAGTGGCAGGGTGATTTTGCTGGGTACAGGCCGAGTATGATCGCTGGTGATAACTACCACTTTGTGCTTGCCCATCGCTAATTCGCTGAGGCGCGGTGAAGCAATGGGCTGCGCGAGCGCTTGGCTTATGATCTCCTCTTGGGTGCCACTAGCGTGATAGTGATCGGCCTGCGACATTAGTACGCCGACAAGGTTGCGGTCATCTACAGATAGCTCGACAAATTCGCGGGCATAGGGGATTTTGACTATGGCCACTATGATCTCTCCTTCCCTAGTGCGCGGGGGTGTTGTCCTCAAGGTCGAAAATTTTGCCTGGGTTCATGATATTTAAAGGGTCCCAGGCCCGTTTTATGCCCTTCATTAGCTCTAATTCGACTGGGCTCATGTTTTCGACCATGTATTTCTTGCGCTTAAGACCAATGCCATGCTCGCCGCTGATCTTACCTCCGAGTTTTGTGGTCACCTCGTAGAGCTCACGCAGGGCAGGGGGAAGCATCTCGTGCCAGTGCTCCATACTGTGCGCAGGGTTTTTGACTAGGGTGGCGTGGAGATTGCCGTCTCCGGCGTGACCATAGCAAGGTATCTTAATGTCGTACTTGGCCGATAAGCGGTCGAGCTCAGGAATAATCTCGGGGATGGCGGCTATGGGCACGACGATGTCCTCTAGGCTTTGTACGGGAGACACAACTTTAAAGGCCTCCGCAATATTTCGTCTAACGCTCCAAATTCGCTCCTGTGTGGTGTAGTTGTCGGCCACATAGACCTCTATGGCTCCGTTTTCCATGCACAAGTCGCCGATTTCTTCTGTAGCGATATCGACCTGCTCCTGATTGGTGCCATCTATTTCTAAGAGGAGCATGGCGCCTGCCTGCTGGTAGGGTAGACTCTCATTGAGGTATTCACAGGCGGTCTGCACAGAGAGTTTGTCCATAAACTCCATGCTGGTGGGTATATTCCCCTTCGCCATAATCACGGGGACGGTGTCAATGGCATCTTTGGGGGTTTTGTAGAGGACTAGTAAATTAGATTTGGCGGTGGGTAGGCCGGTTAACTTGATGGTGGCCTTAGTAACAATGCCGAGCGTGCCCTCGGAGCCAACTATGAGCTGCTTAAGGTCGTACCCGGTGACGTCTTTCGTTAGCTTGCCTCCTAGTTCGACTATGTCGCCGGTGGGGGTTACGAGTTCTAGACCCATAACGTACCTGCCGGTCACTCCATACTTGACGGCCCTGCCTCCGCCCGCGTTTTCAGCGATATTGCCCCCTAAGAAACAAGTCTCGACGCTCATTGGGTAGCCCGCATAGAACAGGCCCTTGTCTTTAATAAGGGAATTGATGTCATTAGTTACCACCCCAGCTTCGGCGGTGAGCATCATGTTGGGGTAGTCGATCTCCACGATCTTGTTCATCTTCTCTACGGATAGCAGTATGCCACCAAAAACTGGTATAGCGCCGCCCGATAGCCCGCTACCGGCGCCCCGGGGAGTAACCGGAAGGCGCTCGCGATTAGCGAGCTTGACGATGGCGGCAATTTCTGCGCTGGTGGAAGGCATCACTACTACTTCAGGCATGTGCCCGTAGGCCTCTTTGTTTGTTTCATCGTGCGAGTAGGCTTCCATTCTTTCGGTGTCCGAAAAAACATTTCTTGCCCCTACTATTTGTTGAAGTTGCTCGACAATTTCTTTGGTTACAGCATTGTACGGCACTTACTTGCCCTCCTTTTGGTAAGCTGCCAACTTAGCGTTGAGGAGTGGAACAACCTCAAAGAGATTGCCTACGATGCCAAAGTCGGCGACTTGAAATATGTTGGCATCTGGGTCTTGGTTAATGGCCACAATGACCTCGGCTGTTTTAATGCCGGCGAGATGCTGTATCGACCCTGAAACCCCGGCACAAATATAGAGCTTCGGTGAAATTGTTTTACCGCTTAGCCCAATCTGCTGTGGGTAGGTTAGCCATCCGCGGTCTACGGCGTCCCTGGTGCCGCCTACTGATGCACCTAGGCGTCCTGCCAATTCACGCAGCATGCCAAAATTGTCTGCCCGCTTCATGCCCTTGCCGCCAGCAACGACGACATCAGCTTCTTCGATGCTACCATGGCCGAGAGCATCGACACGAATGCCGACTTCGCGCACTCTGCTGTCGTAGTCTTCGTTTTCCATGGTTAGGCGGACGATTTTGCCTTGCCGAGTTGCGTCTAGGGGGAGCGGCCGGCTTGATTTTGGCCTTACAGTGGCCATTTGCGGATTGTGGTCGGGGGTCTTGATCGTGGCCATGATATTGCCGCCAATAGCCGGGCGCGTTTGCAGGAGAAGATTAGTTTTCTCTTCAATTTCGAGCTCGGTGCAGTCGGCGGTTAGGCCGGTGTTGACTTTAATCGCCACATGGGGCATTAAGGTGCGGCCACTTGAAGTAGCTGCCGCCAAAATGGTGTGCGGCTTGTACTGCATGACCAACCTAGAGAGAACATTGCTATGGGTCTCTACAATAAAGGAGTTGAGCCTCTCGTCGTCAACGACATACACTTCATCCGCTCCACGGTGAATTAGCTCCGTCAGCGTTTCATCGCTTAGCCCGCTGCCAAAGACTACCGAACACAGCTTGGTCGATAGTTTGTCGGCAAGCTTGCGACCGCGCGAAAGTAGCTCAAAGGAGACATCGCGCAGCTTAGCCTTGTTTTGTTCGGCTATAGTCCATACATAACTCACTATATATACCCCCTATATCAGTTCCTTGTCGGCCAAAAAGACCAACAGCGAATCGACAGCATTGTTTAAACCCTCTTCGCCCGCGGCCTTTACCAGCTTGCCACCGCGGGTGACCTTGGGGTAGCCGATTTTGACCACTTTTGTGGGCGAACCTTTTAGCCCAATATTTGCTTCTTTAACAGCCAAGTCGGCTGCGGTCAGAGTTTGTACTGTGGTAGCGCGCGCTTTTTTCTTGCCGCGCAGGGTGGGCAGCCTAGGATTGCTTACTTCTTTAACCACAGTGAGCAGGGCGGGCAAGGGTAGTTGCAATACCTGGTAGCCTTCTTCCACCAGTCTCTCGACGGTAATGCTTTCTTGGTCGACGGAGACCACTTTGCTCACATAAGTGGCTAGCGGCAGGTTTAGCCAGGCGGCAATCCCAGGCCCTACTTGGCCGGTATCGCCATCGGTGGCCCGCTCCCCAGTGAGAATTAAGTCATAGCCACCAAACTTCTTAATGGCTTCTGACAAGGTGTAAGAGGTGGCCCAGGTGTCTGCGCCGGCAAACTTCTTGTCGGAAATGAGCACAGCGTCATCGCAACCCATCGCGATGGCTTCTTTTAGGGCCTTTACTGCATTCTGTGGGCCCATGGTGCAAACGGTAACATGGCCTCCGAACTGCTCCTTTAGCTGTATGCCTGTTTCGATTGCGTAGAGGTCGAGAGGGTTTATAACGCTAACCACACCCTCCCTGATCATCGTGCCGGTTTCCTTGTCCATCTTGACATCGCTGGTCTCTGGTACCTGCTTGATGGTGACAATGATTTTCACTCAGTCTGCCTCCTAACATGGATTTTGCGCTATAGATGTACTAGGGTCTCCCTACTTGTGAGTTAAGGGCCCCTTGAGAAGCTCGTTTTCGACGAACTCTAGGTGGTCAACCATGGTCTGTCGAGCGAGCGTGGCGTTCTTGGCCTTGATGGCGGTAAATACGCGCAGGTGCTGCGCATACAGCTCCTCTCTGTTGCCAACTTTGCGAAAGAGCTGCATGCGGCTAGCGCGCATATTCTGCACAATAAGATCTGATAAAAGGGCCATGGTCTTGGCCAGGGCTTTATTCCCGGTGGCCTCTACCACAGTGCGGTGGAAGCGGGCGTCATTCTCTTCGCCGAGCGCACCGCTATCCATATCGCACTTCATCATCTGGAGGGCCTCTGCCATTTGTTCGATGTCTGCGCCGCTAGCCCTCTCCGCGGCGAGGTCAGCAGCCGCAGCTTCGAGAATCTTGCGCATCTCCAAGAGGTCTAAGTTCGCGTCCCTCTCCATGGTGAGAAACACAGCCAAATGCTCCGTCAGCATCTGTGGAGTCACTTGGGAGATAAAAGTTCCCTCGCCTTGTCTGCTCTCTAACACGCCGAGAAAGTCAAGCGCGCTCAAGGCTTCGCGCACTGCTGCACGACTCACCCCTAGTTTTTCTGACAACTCTCGCTCGGAAAGCAATTTGTCGCCCGGCCGCAAGTTGCCCTTCTGCATTAACTCTTGAATTTGCTCTACCACTTGCTCATACACGCGCTTGGTCTTAATGGGCTTAAACACTGCTTTCCTCCCCTGAGCGCCAGCTTGACGCTCTACGTGATATTCTTACTAAAAGACCCCTGTGGCGAATACATAGATGAGTAGCATGCCAACTATCCCCGCCCCTACGGTGTAAATCATGGCGGGTATCAAGTTGCGGCGAATGATGAGGCCTTCTTGGCCCAGGTTGCCTACCACAGCACAGGCAGCGACAACATTATGCACACAAATCATGTTGCCGATGGCACCGCCCACGACCTGTAGCGCCATAACGATGGTGCGCGAAATGCCCAAGGTTTCGGCGATGGAGTGTTGGAACCCGCCGAAGAGAATGTTCGAGACGGTGTTGCTGCCCACAATAAAGGCCCCTAAAACACCTACAAAGGGCGAAATCAAGGGCCAGGCTGAGCCAACCACTTGCGCCGTAAAGGTCGACATAGTGATTAGCATGCTGTCGTAGCCAGCTAGGTTAATATTCGATTGCACTAGTATGCGCACCATGGCTATGGCAAAGACCAAGGCAATGCTGGCTGGTATAAGCTGCTTAATTGTGGTGCGCCAGGCTTGCGAGACCGCATTACCCTTCATACCATGCAGGAAGATGGTCAGAACGGCAACCAAAACAAAGGGCAGAATACCAGGGCTCCACAGGGGCTGCAAGCTGTAGTTAACCCCTGTTTGCCCCAGTATGGCGGTCCAGCGGATAGTCCATTCGCGTAGTGGTGCGGCAAGGCCTAAGGCAGGTAACCTTGTCGCCACCAGAATTGCGCCAATCAGTATGTAGGGCACCCATGCCAGTAAAAGAGGCATGGACTTCTCGGCATGAGCCGCCTTGCTCTCGATTTGTGCTTCGCCCCATTCTTTGTCCCACTCTTTAGCCGGGGCGAAATCCCAGCTCGACTTGGGGGTTAAGAATTTATGCTTGGCGGCTAAAGTGACTAAGACAAGGCCAATTAAGGCTCCGACGAGGGAAGGTAGCTCAGGGCCAAAGAAGTTAGCCATAATGAGGTAGGGTACAGTGAAGGCTAGCCCGGCGAATATCGCGAATGGCGCAGCGGCAAAGCCCTCTTTGTACGACTTATTCTTGCCAAAGAAACGGGTCATGAGTGCGATCGTAAACAAAGGTAAGAATGTCCCAAACACAGCATGAATGAGAGAGGTCCACACGCCAACTTGCGCTAAGTACCCTGTCATTTGCGCATCAGGGATGAGGCCTGCTACTGCCGACCTGACTCCTAGTAGTACCGGTGTGCCCACGGCTCCAAAGGAAACCGGAGTGCTATTAAATATTAACGCTATAGAAGCTGCCGCAAGTGGGGGGAAGCCCAAGCCGACCAAAAGTGGTGCGGCCAAGGCTGCTGGTGTGCCAAAGCCGGCTGCACCCTCGACGAAGGCGCCAAACATCCAGCCGATGATGATGGCCTGCACCCGGCGGTCTTCGGATATGCCATGAAACCCCTTGCTGATCGCCAACATGGCGCCGCTGTTCTTCAGTGTATTAAGTAAAAGAATAGCTCCAAAGACAATAATCAAGAGATTGAAGGCACTTAGTGCCCCTTCGATTGTCGCGGCTGCTACGCGCACGGGCTCCATGCGCCACACCAGTAGCCCTAACCCCACAGCGCCTAGCCACACTACCGGCATGGCCTTCTTCGCTGGCCAGTTGAAACTTGCCATGAGCACCACGGTTGCGAGTACTGGCAGGAAAGCCAGTAAGGCGAGAAATCCAAGCATGCAAATTTTCCCTCCTCATTTGTTTCTTGACCAAGTTGCGACTTAAACGTACTTGCAGGTGACACGACGTCGATAAGCAAGCATCTTAAACAGCCGTGCAACACCCCCCCAGCTTGTTACCGGCGACCTAGTTATCTGATGGTCTGACCAGTTGGCTTACATTTCGACATATATGCAACTGTTCCTGCCTGAATTATATATCGATTCAAAATAATTAATTTGCGGCAATGGGAATTGTAGACTGAGTTGCTTGCGACTACATCCTATACTTTTGCTTCATGGTTGTCCTCCTGCGCGATTGCCCAAGGCTGAAGTTCTCGACAACGGGTCCGGTGGCTTCGGCTCGGGGCAAGTGAAACAAATGCCCTTCTATTGCATAACATTCCATAGATACAGGCAAACGCAAAAGGAGGTAGGTTTATGGTTGGACCGGTAGCTGTCAAAGAAAGAATTGCGGGCTTAGACATTATTCGGGGTTTTGCGCTACTTGGGGTTTTGCTCGTGAACATGGTCATGGTTAACCAGTCGCTGCTCTTTCGTGAAACGAAGCTGCCTCGCCTGCTTAACGAGTTGCCCCTAGTCCTGATAAACGCCATTGTCATGATCCCGCGCATACTAGGTCTCTTCCTCATCGGTCTATACGTCGGCAAGCTCGGTACTGTCGGTGGCCCATGTTGGCCTGCAGTTAGGTTGGGCGGAGGCCTTTCTAACCCCTGTGCTGAGCGGAACGGCCGCCGTCTTTTTGCGTGAAGTGAGCACGCCGTTTATCTCGCTGTTCTACGTAACAGGTATTATACTGCTGTGGCATAGAGGAGCACTGTCCTGGCTGTTTGCAGGCTTCGCGGCTCTCGGGCGTATGGCACTTACTAACTACTTAGTGCAGTGCATAGCCTTGGCTTGGCTGTTCTATGGCCATGGCTTAGGGCTAATGGGCATCAGCATCGTCTACATGCCTTTAATGACCATCGGCATATACACCTCCCAGATTATTTATAGTCGCTGG
>JGI24118J20152_100094_pt1 | contig 10749 bp, 6 predicted proteins | sample Subbioug_CSW11AC_FD_20152 | JGI IMG/M metagenome (IMG submission 20152)
TCCGTATTTATCTTCATTGTAACGGTTCCGCGGGAAAAAAGCCAGTAGAATGTGCAATGCCTTACTGCGCTTCAGTTATTCTCGACTTTGACGGAGCCCTGGGCGAGCGTACTTCTTAGCGATGGGCGAGCGGTACCGCAAGGCCATATGGAATTTCATTAAACACTGATCGCGGAGTGAGTTAACCGCTACGCCGAGATCCTTTGCAATTGCAAGCACAGCACGGATTCTGGTTGTCCAGCAAAAGGGGTATAGGGCACCTTGTGTACGGCAACTGGAGGTTAGAGGTTGGAAGTTAGAAATTAGAGTGGGGAGGGTACTTTTTTACCACAGAGTTCACAGAGTACACAGAGAAACAAGGAGTTCAATTAAGTTAGATGTGCTCGTTCCTTGTTCCTCTCTTTCCCACGCCTCTGTGTCCTCTGTGTCCTCTGTGGTTGAAATCGTCTCTTAACCCTTTCACCGTGACAGCGGCTCATTTTAGCCGTCAGGGTGGCTCACACTCTACCGGAATGGCGGCTCCCTAGAGCTGCAGCATGCAAAACTTAAGCAAACTGTCTGAATAGGCGATTGACATCTGAGGATGATCAACGTAAAATTAAGGAAATAATAGCACAATTAGAAGGGGGTATGGAAAGGTGAATCCATCTATTCGCACCATTCTACTACTACTGGTTTCCATGCTGTTTTCAGCTGTGATTAGCCCGCAGTTTCAGGAATTTGTGCAAGCTTTGTTCAATACCCAAATTCCTCATAGACTTGTTGTCTATACAGGGATGTTGCCTTTCCTTTTCGTCAACGGTGCGCTCGTTAGTTTGTGGATTGATTATCGGGAATGGCGCGCAAAAGGTGCTCGTAGATCGACGTAGATGGCGAGCTAACACCTCTACTATGAATCAGGAGCAATGTTGACATGAGGGAACGGGAACTGGACAGATAATAGCGTTGCATTCGCGCACTGACTCCAAAAATAAAACCCCGCAAAGCCAGAGAGCCTTGCGGGGTCTAGGTTTCTATGGAGCCGATGAGGGGATTCGAACCCCCGGACCCACTGATTAAGAGTTGTTTGCCGCGCTTAGCATCTCATGTCTGGTCGTGTCGGGTAGTGTCGTCGAGCGTGTAAATACAAGGGTTTTGGCGCCCACAAACGCATATTCGCATCCGCTCATTGCGCGTAATTCCCTCGCCGTTGCTGTCAAAATCGCTGTCAAAGATGTACCGTCTTGAGCGCCGTAATTCAAGGGATCGTAACTCAAGCATACAAGGTTCTTGGTCGAAGTGGCTCACTTTTCAATTAGCGAAAGTGGCTGTTTTGGCTCAGTTTTAGATTAGCATTTACATCCCAGCATGTTTTGGGGAATCCTCGGAATACATCAAGAGACGGAATATGCCCTATCCTGCACGAGAGTAAAAGCATAATCATCGTAGCATGCCGCAGGGCTGCCTACAAGGCTTTATTGGCTCTTGGGATGGCTCACTTTCACCGTGACGGTGGCTCAATTTTACCGTGACGCTGGCTCACACTCGACCGGAATGGTGGCTCTCCAAAGCCGCAGTATTCAGTCACACCGCCGAGACTGTCAAATTTCAGCGACGTAAGTGTAAAGTCTCCGCGGCTCAAATGTTAAGTCAAGGGCGACGTATTCATCTAGGATTTAAATGTGTTGCCAAACTAACGATGCGGAACTCTCTCATGCGCCAACCCGACTAAGAAAATTCCCCATCGGTGCCAACGGGAAAATTATGGAATTGTCTATTGCAAAAACAGTCACAACTATAGATTTAGCGCAAAGCTTTTGCCTCTATATCAAACACCTTATCATAAACATCTAAATTGTTACCTTTATGAGTAACACAAATCACCGTATTTTCACTAAAATGCCTTTTTATCAACATATTGAATTTTTTTTCAGTGTCTTGATCGATTGACGAATCAATTTCATCAAAGAACATAATAGGTGCCTTATTAACAATAGCGCGAATAATGAGCACTTTTTGTTTCTCACCTCCTGAAAACTTAGAACCAAAATCCCCCGGAGTTTTTGTAACTAAATCAATCTCACTTTTTATTAAGGAATCTAGATTAAGCTCATTTACAAGAAGCATTAGCTCTTCTTTCGGATAATGACGCTTTGGATAGATCATATTCTCATAAATTGTTCTATCAAATAATGTAGAAGATTGTGATACATACGTACATTCGGCGCAATTCCATATTATACGCCCTCTATCTGGCTCCATTATACCTGCCATTATTTTAACTAATGTAGATTTTCCGGATCCATTTTTGCCAACTATAGCAATTTTTGAACCACTTTCAATGGATAAAGTTATATCTCTTAATATATCTGATCCCTGGATGCTAAAATCTACATTCTTAACAGTTATTGCGTGCTTTTGATTAACATCTACTTTAATATTTGAAACATATCTAGCTTTATCAAATTCAAGCCTTTGTAGTGACATACTTAATCTATCTTTATGCTCTAAAAGTGCTAAAAACTCTTTACCAATATGGCTCAGATTAAACATAGAATAAACAAGAATCATTATTACCTTTACATCCCAACTATCTCCCGCACTAGTTCTGTAATTAATGAAAAGAGCAATACTTGTTAAAGTTGCAATAACAAATTGTTGAACTAAATGGGAATTATCGATTTTCTTTTGTAATATATAATAAGCATTTTTTTCTTGTGCTAATAAACTAGCAAAAAGCTCTTCTTCTTGATCAAAGGACTTATTACTGATAATATTCTCAATATTCTTATGGTAATCAATCATATATGAGTTGATTTTAGAACTCGATTTTAGAGCAGACTCGATACACTTACTATTGTTTTTTGATAAAAAATATGATATACAAAAGTATAATGTATAGAAAAAAAGGTAATAAATAGATAAAATAATATTTTGCGCAAATAATAAATAAGTATACACTGTAACAATGGTTATGGCCTTTACCAGTACCTGTAGGCTCACATATTGTATGCTTCTAGAGGAAAACGAAATCTCTCCTATCAGATTTTGTATATCTCCAATTTCTTTATTTATGAAATACACATAAGGTCTATTTTTATTATCAGCCCATACGATACTCTTGGAGTGCTGTCTTATGGACTGCAAAAAATAGTTGTTTGGGTAATTAACAAGTGAAACAGATAAAAAAGATAAAAAAGTGAATAAAAAGTACATTACGTTCCATTGACTATTATCTTTAAGCAGTTCAGATACAAAATATGGTTGCAAGCTAAATAAGGTATATATAATAAGCAATAAAAAAATATAAAAAACAACTTTTGCTCTTCCGATTCTAGTAGCTAACTCAATCAAATATGCTATTACCATTTGTATCACTTCCATTTATTAATTATAATTTGGTTCAGTATTCATATTGTAAAATCGCTTTATTTAGTATGAAAATTCAATCTTTAAGCTATTGCTTGCAACCTACATTCCCGGAATTTATAACGAGGGTGGTTTAACCGATAGCGCCTCGTAAATATCGTGTTGTTTGCTAGTGATTTCGCTCAGCAACCGCCCGTGCTCAGGCGATTCAAAGAGCTCTATGGTATCGAGCTCATCGAGAAGCCCTTGCAGAGTCCACTTTTCGAACAGACCTTTATCCTGCATCTTCTTCTTAACGTAGGAGAGATAGATTAGTGCCACAAACTCCACAAAGAGCTTGCCGTTAAGTGAGAGCTCTGAGGAAACGTTCATTCTTCTGAAGTTCAGTCGATCTTTGAGGTTTCCAAAGCCCTTTTCGACGATGTCCTTGCTCCGATAGAGGGATAAGGCCTCAAAAGGATCCTTTACCTCGTTAGAGAGGAGCGCAAAATAACCGTAGTTTCTGGCAGCTTGGCGCATGGCGTTTTCCTTCGGCGTGATTTTGCGCCCTCTGACGGGAGTCTGCGTGACCTCGAAGTACTTGTCGTAGTCCTTCATCCGGTAGTCTTTACGTGTGTTCTCCACCAGATCATTGTGTAGGCTGGTGAGGTATTCGTTCATTTCAAGCTGGTCCCGCGCGGCTTTTTCTGGGTTATAAAACAGATGCAGATACGCCCGCCTTGTTGACTTGAGGATGTCCTCCTTGTTGGGCCTTTTCTGCTCGTAATCCCATTCGATGATACGACAGATGCCGTAAGCCCCGAACTGAGTCTGCAGATTAGACCAGAGCTGCAGGTTATCCCGCTCCTCCTCCAACAGGTCTTTCACATAGCTGAGGTTTAGCCGCACACCTATGATGAACTTCTGATGGTTCTTATACAGCAGGTCAATATTATCTTTGCTGTAGAAGCCCCTGTCCAGAATGACGCTAACCTTCTTGTACCCCATGACATCAAATTCAGCCATCAACTGCTTCACCGTCTTGACGTCCGTAATATTGCCCGGGAGCTTCCGGTAATAGAAGGGTAGTCCCGATTCCTCTCCAAAAAGCAATGCAAGGTTAATCTGCGGCAGTCTATCGTGTTCTTTGTTCCTCCCTTTCTTCACCTGGCTGAGCGTCTCCGAGTAACTCGAGATGGATGTAATGTCGAAGGCCCAGTACTCTTTTTCGATCCTTCGCTTAGCTTGCCTCTTAAAAAAGCCCATTCGGCCTGGCTCGTCAATCGACTGGAACAGCTCGCTGCTTCTCTGGGATGGGATATCTTCCCCGTAGGGGTGGATATGGAGCCGCTGCCAGTGGGGAAATCGACTCAGAGAGTTGTTCTCCTCCAAAATGAGAAAGTAGGCAATCGACAATATCTGCTTGTAAGAGTCAGGGAAACAGGCTTTCAGGTCAGGCGAAATACCTGTGATCTGCCCGATCTGGTCAAAAAGATAGCTTGCTCCGTAGAAACTCCTACGGACCTTTGTAATGGGCACCGGCCCAGGCTTTGCTGGCGGAGTCATCACCTGTTGCTCCGGCTTCTTCTGGTAAGAGCGGGTGGGTATAATCTCGCCAGTTTCAGGATCAAGTTTTCCCAGCAGAGCTCTCTTGGCCCTGGATTGCTGCTTTTCCTTGTCCCAGTACGCTTCGTTCATGTACACGTATGTAATGCCCGTCTTCTTATTCTTCTGATACACTACCCCATATAGCACTCACCTCGTTACAATTATAATGTATAACGAGGTGAAAGGCCACTAAAACTTGCTGTGAACGTCGATATTTCTTGGCTTTAAGCGTTGCGCATCGTTATACATTTCGGGAACTCAGGTTGCAACAAATTGGCAAAAGAACTAGTAATGATAATACAGTGCTGGTGTTATAAAAGCGCAACTTTTAGCGGCCGCTTCCCGGCTTTCTCGCCAATGACAAGCTCTTTTATCTTAAAGGGAGCGTGTCCCTCGTACTCTACGGAGAGCTCTGTGGTATCGCTCGGATCATAGACTAGGGTGACTTTATGACCAATGAAGGGCAAGCCTACCTCGTACTTGCGTCCCATAAAGCTGATGCAGCCGACTTTATCTACCTTGCGGGTTTCACTGTGCAGGAAGGCATTGGCGAGCATTTCTGCGTCTACAAACCTTATCTCTTTCCGGTCGCTCTTGTAGGTGAGCTCAGGACTCTTGGGGAATTTCAGTATTTAATGAAATTCCATTGTTGTCTAATGCCGAATGAGGCTTGTTCTGGTAGCATTCGCTGAGCCAGACCCAAAAGAGCTCGTTGAGTCTTTCTAGGGTTTTAGGCTTCTCTAATGCAGCCCCGCCAAGAAAAGAGTCCACCACTCTATTAAAACGTTCTACCTTACCTGTAGACTCTGGCTGGTAGGGTTTAGCATAGATAAGGCGCATGCCTAGCAACGAGCAGGTGCGCTGCATCCATTTAGTACGGTACTGTTTTCCGTTGTCAAAGTACACCGACTCGGGAGCACCATGTTTCTGAATGGCCTTACGGAAGCTGTCCTCTACTATGCTTTGGTCCATCCCTGGGTAGAACTCGCCGTGAAGAACAAAGCGGGTGGCATCATCGATGAAGGTGACGAGATACACCTGTTTGAGTTCCCCTGCCGGTCCAAGAGGAAGATACGGCCCGTATTTGAGGTCGGAATGCCAGAGTTTGTTGCGGTGTCGCTTTTGAAAACGCCTTGCCGCAGTGCCTGATTCGGCATACATGCGCATATGGCGGGTGCTGTATCCGAGCTCTGTCAGCTTGTCTTGTAGGGTACTGCGCTTAACATCCCCGGTCTTAATAAGGCCTTCCCATTCGAGTATCTGGATGAGTTGCGCAACACTCCTTGTGGGCACTTCACGGCGTAACAAGATAGCCTGATCGAGAATGTTGGGCGGGATTGCCTTACTTGTCTCCCGGCCTTTCCCTTTAGGTTTGAGCCCGTTGAATCCGTTGTTGTGGTATTCTGCGAGGTAACGGCGTAGTGTGCGCTCGGAGATGCCAATTTGCGCACGGATTTGGGCCCGCAGGGCTCTTAACTTGGCCGGGTCACAGTTCTCCTCAAGCAATGGAGCAAGCAATTGCATCCTTGCAGCGGCGATGTCCTCGGCCTTCCACTTGTCTTTCATTTTGGGAATTTCAATGTTTAATAAAAATTCCATTGGTCCACCTTGGGAATTTCAGTGTTCTATGAAATTCCATTGCCTTCACTAGACTGTTTTGAGTCTACAAGAGGCAGGGGCGGTCATCCACGCAGAACGGGTATGTACCCACAAATTTGCGTTCACGACAGGCCGGACAATTCTTTTTAGCCAGCCGTCGGCATGTCCGACTAGGTGTCCTATCTTCTGGAGAATTTCAGTGTGCATTGAAATTCTATTGGTATACAGACTGTGAGGGCATGGACCTAACCTCCACAGGGAGCTTAAAGCGTATGGCGATTGATACAAGGCTGCCAATCCAGTGAGCGACTCGTTCACGAAACCACGTTTTCCATCGATAGATAGTGGGTTCATCTATGGCTATCTCTCTGGAATCCGCGGAGTCTGAAACTACCTTCTCGATACACAGAGCTTCATAGCGTTTATATGGAACGAGGGTATCTGGCAGTTCATGGTGCAGCTTTCCACAAGTACATCGCAGGCGCCGACTACGTAAGGTGATCTGCTCGCCTAAAGAGTTCTTGTATTTCCTTGCTCTACTGCCGATAACTTTTAGCCTATCCCCGCAACACGGGGAGACTACCGCCTCTGTACGCCTAACAGAAAACGCCGGGGGGACCGTGTCAACTCATTTAAAAATCTTACCCAACGGTGATAGCTCACTCAAATAAGAACCTTACTTTTTGTTGAGCAACGTAGGTGCTGGGCTCCCATCTCCCCCTCCCCCCTAGGGGGGAGGGGGAGATGGGAAGATAAGTCTTTTTTTGAAATTATGCGTCGGCAGCAGCGGAAGCTGCCTCTGCCCTAGTATCCAGACCTAGAAAGCGCTGACGGACTAGGCGCTCAATTTGCCGATGCAGCGCGAGTGGGTTTTGAGATTGGTAGGAGGCGTTGAATTGTTCTGCCAGGACCTGCGGCACTACCCCTGATTCTATCGCTCTTTTGAGAGGGGTTTTCGCCGAGTCGTAGCGCTTCTTGATGGTGCTACCGTGTCTTTCTTTTGAGATCAGTTTGCGGACCGGCTGAAAAAGGTTTACATGCTGGTCGTAAATTTCATAGAGGTTGTTCATCCACTCCACTTGATCCGGCGTATCAAAACGTTCGTACCCAACTATAGCCCTGACGTGCTGGAAATTCTTTTGTTCGACGTGAGGATTATCATTTTTCTTGTACGGTCTACTTCGGGTGAATTTGATGGCATTTGCTTGGCAGAACCTTACTAGTTGGTTATTAAGGAATTCAGAGCCATTGTCAGTATGTATTCCCCAAATCGGGTAAGGCCAGCTCATGATTAGCTTCTTTAGTTCACGGTGTACGCCAAGCTGGCCTTTGCCGAGCACGCTTCTTCTCCTGCTATACCCAGTGGCCACATCTACAACGGAGAGTGTATATACGAAATGGCCAATGGAAGACCCTCCATTGTGTTCGACAAGATCAGCTTCGAGAGCCCTTGGGCGTAGTTCCCCTGACTGGTAGCGATCTATGGGAACTTGAGATTCGAGAGGTGTCCGCCTTCGTGGAGGCGCCATCCGATACCGCTTCATAGACCGAGACTTAGTCAGCATCCTCGCCAAGGTTGACCTGCTAATGCTAGCTAGAAGTTGGCGTACGTTTTCGCACAAATGCAGTTCGCCATGCTTACTTAACACCTCTGCTGTTTGGAGGAGCACAGGATGCAATCTTTCGGCACAAGGATAATCTAGGGCTTCCCACGCCACCATGATAGCAGGGCGGGCTAAAAAGTATTTCGACGAACGCTTCCGTTTTTGCTTCGCCTTTTGCACGCTACCGCGCTTCAGGGCTTGAATCGCGTACTTGCGGTGATACCCCAAAACCAAAACCAACTCATCAATAATCTTCGTCTTTTCAGCGCGCCTCTTGGCTTGCCTGTACCGCTCGCTCATCGCTAGGAAGTACTCGCGCCGACTACTTAGTGACATCCTCACACACATCCCCTCGGTAATATTTCTATGTGAGTGAGCCAATACCCCTTAGGTAAGATTATAGATGAGTTAATGCGGGGGGTTGACAATGCTGTCATCGTATGATATAAAATCCTTTTCACAAGAGGTAAAAAAACTAAGACAGTCCCTCGGATTAACAATAGATAACGTAGCAGCATTGACTGGCATTAGCCTTTCCGCTATAAAAGCTCTTGAAAAAGGAGTTGCAATCCCTAAATTTGAAACCCTACTAATTCTATCAAACTGTTATAAGGTCGATTTAATTCTAGTATTCAACAGACATAAAGACAGTAAGCAAATATTTACTCTTTATGAAAAAGTAAACGAACACATGACAAATGGTAATAAAGAACTTATTAAGCACTCGTTAAAAGATATATCATTAGCATTACTGAATGAAGAGCTTAATCCAGTTCTGATTGGCGATTACCTGCAACTTAAGTATTTGTTTGAAGGTTTGGAAATTGTCGTAAATTGTATTGAAGAAGATTCAGACTGTATAACAAAGGGACTTGACAAAATGATCAAAGCTCTTAAAGTGAGCATTCCAGGTTTCAAGTTAGACTTCTACCAAGGATTTAAGTATTCAGCATTAGAATATAGAATATTGTTTTCTATAGCCTCTTTACTAGGCATTCAAAAAAAATGTCTGTTGAGCAATGATATTTTAGCTAGTGTCCTGGTTTTTTTGAATTGCTATGATTATTTGGAATATTGCAATTCATCACTCAAGGCAAAGGCATATGCTCTGATTTCTTACAACTATCATAGATTGGACGAACATGAAAAAGTTATTCAGTATGCTGATATGGGTATTTCTTTCTGCAAGGGCAAGGACACCACCGAATACTTACCCCTTTTGCTTGCCAGAAAAAGCATTGCGTTGTACAACTTAGAGAAATCTAATTGGCAAGTTTACTACAGACAAGCTTTAAGTCTCCTTGATATAATGGGTAAAGAATACCTGTTTAAAATTTACGAGGAGAAATTTATGCATCTAGTTAGTTTAAGTAATGTACCCAAGTAAATATCCAAGCGTTTTGTAAGCATCAAATATTACACACCTTGTTTTAGCTCCCCCGCTCACTTGTCAAAGTAAATGCCACTTTGTCACAGTACGTGCAACGGGATTGCAGTTGTTTGCTGCGTTCTGCATCTCATGTCAGGTCGTGTCGGGCAATGTTATGGAGTGAGGAAATACAAGGGCTTGAGCGCCCACAAACACTTGTTTGTATCCGCTCATTGCGCGTAATTTCCTCGCCGTTGCTGTCAAAATTGTGCCGTTACGGGGGACAAAACTAGGCATTAAGCGTCCGGTGTAAATTTTAGAGTCGATGCCCGCGAGGTAGGTCAAATGCGTATTCTTCGCAGTTTGGCCACCTCTATACACGCCCTACAACCGGTGTCGCTACGCTCTAATCAGCTAGCCGGAAACTCCGGAACAGGTGGCCGGATTGGCCGGACTTCGCGCCGTGGCTTCACATCGGTGTTTCTGGCGCGAGCACACACAATACCTCATCGTTGTCGATTCAGAAAGTCCCCAGCACGCCTACCTCATAGTCTGGGCGTCTGCGTAAAGGTGGCATCGCAGAGGAACCAAACAGGAGCTCGTGAAGCTCCCCATTGGTTATGTCCCCCTTCAGAGGCCAACTAAGGCCGACTTCTGCGGCCCGCGTCAGGACCTTGGAGACTGTGTTGCGCGAGCAGTTGGGGAATTTCAGTGTTTGATGAAATTCCATTACAGGGCGCAGCGATTCCACGCTGACCAATACCCTGACCACACAATCACAAGATTTCCCAATAGTCTGTCATTTCTCTTCCCCCTATAATTTGTTCCACTGCTATAACAGCGAACAATCCCATTCTAAAGGGAAGAAAAGCCTGTGGCTCCCCCTACCGTGAAAGTGGCTCAAAACTTCCGTGAAGGTGGCTCAAACTAGCCGTATCGCTGGCTCAAACTGGGGCGTAATATTCAGTCAAACGACAAAAAGGCTCTCTAGGTAAAAACCCAGAGAGCCTTGTGATTGCTGGAGCCGATGAGGGGATTTGAACCCCTGGCCTGCTGATTACGAATCAGCTGCTCTACCACTGAGCTGCATCGGCACAAGCTAATTATAGCGGGGGGACCTGTGTGCGTCAATCTGTGGTTCTAGCAGAGCTATTCCCAAGCGAATAGCAGAGCTATTCCCAAGCGAATAGCAGAGCTATTCCCAAGCGAATAGGGTGCCTTTGAACGTGCGGAAGTCAGTGC
>JGI24118J20152_100100_pt1 | contig 10414 bp, 13 predicted proteins | sample Subbioug_CSW11AC_FD_20152 | JGI IMG/M metagenome (IMG submission 20152)
ACGTGCTGCACAACGACTCGCTGGGCTTTTTTTATCGCATCACTCAGGCTATCGAGGTCGATTGAGCGCCCTGCTCTAGGTGCACCCAATCGACGATCTCGCCCTCGGGGGTGTGGTGCTTTCGACCAGCTCTTGCTGCAGGATCGGTGGCGTGATTGTCTAGCCGGCGAGTCGTGCAAAATTGCTTTGCATGGCCTGAAGCACTTGGGTCACGGTGGTTTTGCGCAGCGCGAGACCTTCGGCCAAATCCAGTGCCTTGCTATCCCGGGCAGTAAGTCAGGTCATACGGCGGCGCCAGCTGCCAGCTGCCAGCTGCCGTCGGCTTCCATCACGAACGACAGGTTCTTGGCGTGGTCATACGCCAGTGAATCAGCCTATCACATCGAGCGCTTTCGCGCCTTGGTGTAGACGCGCTGACGGGTGGCGACTGCTGCTTTCAGGAGCATGTCCTCAATCGACTTCGATTGCAAGACCAGCACGGGGGATAGGTCATGGAGGGCGTTGAGCGCCTCCAGAATGCGCGCAAAAGTCTCGAGCGTGCAGCGGCCCGTGCGCTCGAAGTTTCCGAGCGTCTTGTTGGAGATGCCGACGCGCTGCGCCAACTCGTCAACCGAGAGGTTGAGCGCCAGCCGCCGAGCCCGGGCGCGCTGACCCAGCTCCAAGCAGACTTCCTCGGGCAGTGCAAGCGCGAAATCGACCATTTTTATACCTGAAGGCTTGGATATCCAGCCATTACAGGAAGAATTGTAGCCAATAGCAGCCCTGCAGTCAAAGCGTTTTCGCCNTCGGGGGTGGTGCCTTCGACCTGCTCTTGCAGGTTGCTTGGGTGCACCGCCTTGTCGCAGTGCTCCCCAACCTACCCCATCGACTGTTCTGGATGCTGTTTGGCCCGGCGCGCGTTCAGCCAAGCGCTGCGCACCAAAACCCAAAGCACGCCCAGCATGGCTGCGGCCATGGCCGCCACCACGAGCATCATCAAGCGCGCGGGTGAGACCGGGTGAGCAGGGGCAAAAACCGGCTCGATCGTGCGCGTGGGCTGCGTCAAGGGGCTCTGCAATGCGGTCTCGTACATAGAAATCGTACTGCGCACAGCAAAAACCTCGGCTTGCGTTTGCGTCAGCATCATGTTGGCAAGCATGATCTGATTGAACCTGGCATCTGGAACCCGATCGACAACGGCCAGTTGCGACAACTTATTCAGGCGCATTTGACTCGCCTCCAACTGCTCCCGGTTTGAAGCCAGTTCGCTGCGCAGGTTGTCAATTCTGGGTTGGGCAAATTCATTGTGTATACGCACCAGTTCGGCCAAAGTTGCTTCGGTTTGCATTTTTGCCTGCTCGCGGCTCGGAGCGCGCACTTTGAGCTCGATCAACGGCGATGCATCGGCTTGGGTTGCTCGAACCAGTTGCGCTTGAATTCGACCGGCATCAGCGCCAGAGCGGATTGCATTGATCCAATCTTGGTCTGTGGTTGCTTCAGCAATACGCTGCTGAAAAGTCAAAGACCGCAGACGCTCAACCGCAAGCAACGGCGACTCGACCGGCTGGCGCGTCACATTTACCTGCCCAACCTGCCCAACCTGCCCAACCTGCCCAACCTGCCCAACCTGAATCAGTGCCGTGGCCTGATAAACAGACGGACTGAGCATGCCAATGCCCACGCCCAAGGCAATACCAACTGCCAAGAAAGCGAGCAGCGTCTTCCACGCCCCGATCAAGGTATCCCACAAGTCAAGCAGGCTGATTTCGTCGTCGTTTGAATTCATTGTTTGATTCTACCGCACCACCCCCTGCCCCACCGCCTGCTCTAGGTGCACCCAATCGACGATCTCGCCGTCGGGGGTGTAGCCTTCGACCAGCTCTTGCAGCAGCAAGCGCAGCAGCGCGGCGTCGCGCAGCTCAACGCTGTCACCCTGTTTGCAGCCCGCTAAGGGCTGGCGCCGCTGCCAACGGGGCAACGCAAAACACTGTTGCAAAAGCGCTTTGAAGAGTTGTTGACGTAAGACCTGAAAAACCGTAGCTACGGCGTTTCCAGCAACCCCGCCGCCTCGGCAGGTGTCACGATGCGCACGCCCAGGTAGTTGCCGCCCAGGCTGTGCAAATGCTGATCGCCAGAGGCAATCAAATGGGCGCGTGCTTCCACTGCACACGCCAAAACCTGATCATCATCGGCATCCTTGGCAATCACTCTTGGCACCTGCTGGGGCACCACCAGCGTGACCATGGCGCTGTAGTGCGCCACCAGTGCCTGCGCCGTGGTTTGCAGCGCTGTGATGCGCTTGGTCAGCTTGGCATAGTGCAGGGTCTGACTCAACTCATCGACCAGCACCGGGCTGCTGTACAGCGCAATGGTGTCAGTTAGCGCCAGCTCCAGCAAGCGGCGCGCATGGCCGCCCCACAACAAACCAGACACCACCACATTGGTATCGAGCACCAGGCGCAGCCGGATGCCTCTGAGGCTGCTACCGCTCAATGGGCCTCCTGCTTGCTGCGCTGGGCACGCACTGCCTGCACCCGTTCATCAATCATCTGCTCGATCTCGGGCGTCAATTCCTCGGGCGGTGCGCTGGCCCATAGGGCGCGCAAGGATTCGCCTGCCTGGCGCTTGAGCTGCTCGCGTAGCATGGCCTCCAGCGCTTGCGGTGTGAGCAGGCCAGCGGCTTGTGCGCTTTGTGCCAGCACATCGGGCAATTCAACTTGAACGGTGGTCATGGGGATTCCTTTGTTAGCGGCCAAAAACCAAGTCTACAACGTGACCGTGGGCGACAGCGCCGAAGTCCAAGCACTGGCGTTTTTTTGCTTGCAGCGCCCTGCGGGCAGCTCACAGTCGGCCCTGCCCCACCGCCTGCTCTAGGTGCACCCAATCGACGATCTCGCCGTCGGGGGTGTAGCCTTCGACCAGCTCTTGCAGCAGCAGGCGCAGCAGCGCCACGTCGTTGACTTGCAGCGCCAGTTCGAGCGTGGCCAGCTTGGGCTGCAGCTGCGGCCAGGGCCAGCTGGCTTCGTGCGCTTTCATGATGCGTGGGTGCACCGTGGGCTGGGGGTCGTTGCCGATGAGCAGCTCTTCGTACAGCTTTTCGCCCGGGCGCAAGCCGCTGATCTCGATGCCTATGTCGCCCTGCGGGTGTGCGGCGTCGCGCAGCGTCAGGCCCGAGAGCTCGACCATGCGCTGCGCGAGGTCGTAAATGCGCACCGGCTGGCCCATGTCGAGCACGAACACGTCGCCGCCCTTGGCCATGGCGCCGGCTTGGATCACCAGCTGCGCCGCCTCGGGTATGGTCATAAAAAAACGCGTCACCTCGGGGTGCGTGAGCGTGATCGGGCCGCCGTCGCGGATCTGCTGCCGAAACAGCGGCACCACCGAACCCGACGAACCCAACACATTGCCAAAGCGCACCATGCACATGCGGGTGCGGCCACGCAGCGCCGGTTCGGCGGCCAGCGCCTGCAAGGCGAGCTCGGCCAAGCGCTTGCTGGCGCCCATGACGTTGGTCGGGCGCACGGCTTTGTCGGTGCTCACCAGCACAAAATCGCTCACCCCATTGGCCGCCGCCGCCTGCGCCGCGCGCAGCGTGCCCCAGACGTTGTTGCGTATGCCCTCGGCCGGGTTGTGCTCCACCAGCGGCACATGCTTGTAGGCCGCGGCGTGATAGACCGTGTCGGGGCGCCAAGTGCGCATGATCTCGTCGAGCCGCGCCGCGTCTTGCACATTGGCCAGCAGCGGCACCCGGCGCACGCCGCCACAGAATGAGTCGTCTGGGTTGATTGGGCTTGTGGATAAGCCATCGGCGCCGCCTGCGCCGCCCTCGCCTGCTTCGGCGTCATCAGCTCCATCGGCGCACAAGGCATGGAGCTCGCGCTCCAGCGCATAGAGCGCGTACTCGTTGTTTTCGAGCAGCAGCAGCACCGCCGGGCGCTGGCGCACGATCTGGCGGCAGATCTCGCTCCCGATCGAGCCCCCGGCACCGGTCACCAGCACCACCTTGCCGACGATGTTTTTGGCCAGCAAAATGTGGTTGGGCGCCACCGGCTCGCGCCCCAGCAGGTCGTCCACATCCAGTTCGTGCAGATCGGCGCTGCTGATGCGGCCGTGCGCTGCGTCGCTCCAGCGCGGCAGCGTGCGCAGCGCCACCCGCAGCGGGCGCAGGGTCTCGAGGATCTGGTTGCGGCGCGCGCGCTCCAGCTTGGGCATGGCCAGCAGCACCGTGCGCACCCCGGCTTTGTTGACCAGTGCGGGCACATCGGCCGGCGACACGATCGGCAAACCGCCTAGCACCTGGCCATGCAAGCGCTCGTCGTCGTCGATGTAGCCGGCCAATTTCAGCTCTTGGCTGTGCGCCAGCACCCGGGCCAGTTCGCGCCCGGTCTGGCCGGCACCGTAGATCAGCGCCTTGGGCAAACTGCTGCGCGCCGACATATCTTGGTACAAACCGCCCAGCCAATAGCGCGCCAGCGCCCGCGTAGCCCCCACCGCCACCCCCAGCAGCAAGGGCTGAATGATGCCCACGCTGCGCGGCACCCCGGGCAGCCCCAGCACCGTGACCACACCGGCGTACAACACGGCATAAAGCGCAAACACGCGCAACAGCGTCTGCGCTGCCGCCCAATCGGTGTAGCGGAAAATGACGCGGTAAAAGCCATTGACCACAAACAACGGCAGCGCAATGGCCAGCGCCGCCAGCGCCGCCAAATAGGGGCGGTACAAATTGTCGGCCGTACCCTGCCACGGCAACCAAAGGTCGAGCCGCAAATAAAACGCCAGCCACACCGTGAGCACGCACAACGCCCCATCCACCACCAGCGCCAGCGTGCGCTTGAGCGGGCGCGGCAGCGCCAATACGGTTTGCGCTGTACGCACCAGGTGTGAGCTCAATGCATTGCCTCGGTTTCAAACACTGCACTAGTGCTGATGTGCGCCGTAACACAAACCGAAACGCTGGGCCAACGAAGCCAAACGCTTGTCGAGGGTCCATAAACTGGCCCCCGGCGTCAGCAGCGTCGAGGCCAGCAGCTGCATGTCCACCAAGCCACAGCCCAGCCCAAACAACTGTTCACGCTCCACAAAGTCCACCGTTTCGGCGAGAGATGCCTGCTGGACTTGCCGCAAACTGCGCAGGTCTTTCAGGGTATCGGTCCTGTTGGGTGGCGTACCACAAGCCAGCTCGCCCCACACCAGAGGGTGTATGCTCACCTCGTCCAAGGCCAGCAAAGTCACCAAGCTCGGGTTGCCATGCCGAAAATGCGCAACCCATACCGAGGTATCCACCAGCACGCTTCTCATGCTTGGTGGGCCTCTTGCCTTCTGGGCACTTCATCCATATTCGGGGCAGAGCCGCCCAGCGCAGCCAGACGTCGCGCCGCCTGAATGCGCACAAATGTCATCACGGCCTCGCGAAACAGATCGGACTTGTCCATGCCGGGGTCAGCCACTTCCAAGGCGCGCTGGTACAAGGCATCGTCGATGGTGATGGTGGTTCGCATGGCGGTTTTTGTCATCAAATTCGATGCAATCTTACATCGGNTTTGATTCTGCCCGTTGGCATGCGCGTAGAGCCGCGCACCTCGTCGCCTGCATGGTATGTGCACTCAATGCGCCACCCCGTCGCGNTNNANNACCTTGAGNGCCGTGAGCCATAGGATTTTGATAACAATCAAGACCAACGGGTTTGCGCCAACACCAGCAGGCGCCGGGCCTGCTTGATGCACTCGTCCAGCATCGCCTGGCTGACCGGTTCGCCGTCGTAGTCGCTCAAGTTGCGTTGCTTGCGCAGTCCGTCCAGCACGCGGATCTCCGCAGGCGCCACGTCCAATGTGTGGATCAGGCATTGCAGTGTGGTCTGGTGGTGGCCGGGCTTGCTTGTCGACGTGCGATAGCCCTTGTCCAGCAAAGCCGCGTCGGCCACCGCCCGGATGGCGGTGTACGCGCAGTCAAAACGCGTTTCGGCGCTGTTGTCGGTACGCAGTGCATCGGCCAGACGGCTCTGCGCAGTCTGCAGCATGCGCCCGCGCAGTTGGGGCGATGGCGGCACCGCGTCCAGCAAACCAATCCGGTGCAGGTTGGCCAACGGCTCAGAGCTCATCGTCTGCACCCATCACCAGCAGCCTGGGCTTGTTCAGCAAGTCCTGCACAAAACTGTCGCCGGCCGTCTTGCGGCTGTGCCACTCGGTCGGCGACATCACCTTCGGGTTCACCTCGCGCCCCAGCACGGGCCTGACTGTCGTACAGCGCATTCACCACATCGCCATACCCCACGTCGCCCAACACCATCACGTCCACATCGCTGTGCGGGCCTTCGCAGCCCTTCGCCACCGATCCATAGACAAAAGCCACCCGAATCTGCCCGGCCAATGGCGCCAGTGCCGCCTGCAGCACATCCACCAGCCCGATGCTCTTGCGCACAAGGCCCAGCAATTCTGGGTACACCGGGTGGTCGGTGTTGGCACAGAACTGTGTCTGGTTGCCCACTTTCTGCACCTTGAGCAGGCCCACGCCCTCCAGCAGGTCCAGCTCCCTCTTGAGCGAACCCACCGAGGCCGACGCCGTCAGGCGTTCCAGCTCGCGCATGTGAAACCACTGCCCTGCGCGCATGAACAGCACCGCCAACAAGCGGCGCCGGTATTGCAGTGGAAAAAGCACATGGCCGAGCAGTATGTTCTTCATGAGAGATCAATAGTTCTTTGTGGGAGAACATTTTGCCTCGAATCGGGTGCGCTCAATGCGCCACCCCGTCCCGCNGCAGCACCTTGAGNGCCGTGAGCCATAGGATTTTGATGTCAAAAGCCAGCGATTGGCGCTGGGCGTATTCGGCATCAAAGCGCACNTTGATGGGGATGGGCAGTTCGTCGCGGCCGTTTACTTGGGCCCAGCCGGTCAGGCCGGGGNTGCAGGTGGTGCACGCCGGCTTGGGTGCGCAACGCGATCAGGTCGTGCTGGTTGAATAGCGCCGGGCGCGGCCCCACAAAGCTCATATCGCCCTTGAGGATGCTCCAGATCTGGGGCAGTTCGTCGAGGCTGCTGCGGCGCAAAAAGGGGCCGATGGGTGTGAGCCAGCGCTGCGGGTCGGTGAGCAGGTGCGTGGCCACGGCCGGGGTGTCGGTGCGCATGCTGCGAAACTTGGGCATGTAAAAGTTGCGGTTGTTGCGCCCGACGCGCTCGCTCCAGTACAGGGCCGGCCCGGGCGAAGTCAGGCGCACGGCCAAGGCCACCAGCGCCAGCGGCAGCAGCAGCACCAAGGCGGCCAGCAAAGCCAGCACCAAATCAAATCCGCGCTTCATGCAGCCGCCCCCATGCCGGCCGCTGCGCGCCGCAAGCCTTCATCCACCGAAACCGGCGGGCGCCAGCCTAGGGTGGTGCAGGTGTGGGCAATGTCGAGATGCAAATTGCCCAACAAGCGCCGCGCCTTCTCGCGCTGGCCCAGCAGGGCCGCCGCCGCCATCAGGCCCCCAGTGGGCACGGGCCACAAGCGCGCCGGGCGGCCCAAGGCCACGCCCATGCGCTGCAACAGCTCGGCGGTGGACAGGTCGTGGCCGTCGCTGACCATAAAGGTCTGGTTGGCCGCAGCCGGGTGCTCTAGGCAGGTGCAGAGCAAATCTACCAGATTGTCTAGGCCCACAAAACTGCGCCGGTTGCTGTGCGCCAGCCCTAGGGGCAAGGGCCAGCCCCGCTGCACCGCGCGCATCAGGGCGGCAAAGTTGGCCTTCACGCCCGGCCCATAGACCAAGGGCGGGCGCACGATCACCAGCTCTAGGCCGCTGGCAGCCGCCAGCGCGCGCAAACCCTGCTCGGCCTCGTGCTTCGACACGGCATAAGCGTCTTCGGGCTGGGGCAGGTCGTCGTGGCGAAAGGGGCGCCCGGCGGCGGTGTGCTCGCCGTTGACCTTGGCCGTGCTGACAAACACAAAGCGCCGCACCCCCGCCGCCACGGCCTGCTGCGCCAGGTGCAGGGTGCCAGCCGTGTTGGCTGCGCGAAAGGCGGCCAGCGGATCGGGCGCCGTGTCGTGCATGATGTGCACCCGCGCCGCCAAGTGCACCACGGCGCTGCACCCGCGCAACAAGCCAGACCAATCTTGGCTGGTGTGCAGCTGCGCCACCCCGGCCAGTGCGCCGCCCGCCATGCGGTGCTCGTGCCGCGCGCTGCCCGATACCGCAAACCCAGCATCGTGCAAACGGCGCTCGAGCGCTTGGCCCACAAAGCCGGATACGCCGGTGATCAAAACGCCTGTGCGGGTGCTTGTGGTGTTGGGGGTGCTGGAGTTGGGTGGGTTTGATGTCATGTAGAGGATTGGGCCGCCGGCCGGTTTGTGCTCAAAGCTGCGGCTCATCAACCGCGCGTAAGGCCATACACCAGCAGCCCCAGCCACTCGTGCAAAGCCGTTTGCCAGCGCAGCAGGCTACGGGCCAATGAATACTCGGTGAGCGGCGTGCTGGTGCCCGTGCGAAAGTCCACCGGATAGGGTGTCACGCGGCAGCCCTGCGCCTGAAACTCGGCCATGGCGCGCGGCATATGCCAGGCCGATGTGAGCAGTAGCCAAGGCTGCTGGCAGCGCGGCCCCAGCAGTTGCGCCACCTTGATGGCGTTTTCGCGCGTGTTGCGGGCGCCGCCTTCAAGCTGCACGCGGCGCATGTCCAGCCCCTGCTGCGCAAAAAACACGCCTGCCAGCTCGGCCTCGGTCGTGCCGGTGGGCAGCAGCCGCCCTTCGCCACCCGAAAATACCAGCTCCAGTGTAGGGTGCTGGCGCATCAAATACAGCGGCGCCGTCATGCGCTCGGCTGCATCGCCCAGGGGCACTTGGCCGTGGGCTGCAAAACTGCTTGGGTGCCCGGTGGCACCACCCAGCACAATCACACCCACATGCTGCCCCACGGTGTGCGCGGGCGGCGCGGCGTAGCGGTTCTCGAGTGGCCGCAACAACGCATCAGGCAGCGCCATGAACCCCAGCAAACCCAACACCACCAAACCCGCCCAAAGCATAGACATGCCCAGCACACGGCGGCGCCACAGCACCAGCAAGGCCAGACCCCACCACAGCGCCAGCCAAAACATGGGCTGGGTNATNGCGGATAGGAGCTTGGAGGCGNTGAACAAGGAGGTGGTCATTTAGTTCGAACCTGAATCACTCGCTTCAATTTTAAAAAGAACCAAATGACTAATAGACTCCAGTTACGAGACGGCGGGTTAGGCTTTTTATCCCGCGGCAATTTTTCTAATACCAAATGCAGAAATTTAGAACAATCTCAACTCCAAAGCCAAACCCAAGGAAAAAATTGGTACGGAAGCCAATAATTCGCATGAATAGCAAAAAACAACCAAACAAATTGAACTGATGCCGCCCCGAGGGAAACCAGAATCACCCAATAGATTCTCGTNCCAGAACAAAATTGAAANATATACGGCAATCTAGAAAAAACAAAAATCTGAAGAGGCAGCCAATACAGAGCGATGCGATCGACTGCAGTTGAGGAAGGTGATAGCATAAGTAAAGGTATGAAAGCAATCCCAGCGACAGAAAACCACGTCCAAAACTTAACGGCTGAGTCTTTTAAGTGAAATCGCCCCCGGAACAACAAGAACAAAGCTGCCGGAAGCGCATTCATAATAATACGAATCCACGCACCAACCGAATCCATTTCGGCCGCAATATAGCCGCGAAAAAGGTTATCTATATAATCCAAAAGCAACAAGTAAAAAGCAATTGAGCCAGCAACTAAAATAGCAATCAATTGAAGTGTGAGCACCTTATTAAATGCAAAAATTGCAAGCGGAATCAAGATGACAGCTGACTTATGAAAAGTAGCGGCTACGGTAACCCAAAATACAAATACCAGAAATCTACCCTGTAGCAGAGCCGTGAGCCCTAGCATGGCCAGCCCAAGCGCTACCGCTTGCCTTGTATAGCCCATAGCCACCACAATCACACAAAATGGCACTGCAACCAACAAAGCAAGCCATGGATTTGGTTGATGCTTACAAAAAGCAATTAAACCCCATGAAAAGAGCGCTGCACAAACGGTGTTAACGAATATTACCCCACCTCCAAGATTGGCACCTACCCAGTTTAGCGCAGCATAAGAGGGGTCAGTAATATTAACAGCCTCCCACAAAGTCAAGCCCGTAACATTTTCAACATGCATGTAATACGCATACCAATCACCACCTACTTCGTAACGCAAACCTATTAACAGTGTTAAACAAATCCATGCAAAAACCCAAACTAGATGCGATCTGAAAACCAAAGCCTGCGCACCATGCATCTGCGGCTGCCTATGTGCTATTGCAGCAAAAAAAATTACACCAAAAATAAGCCAATAAGTTAACATAACCTGAATCCGTGACCTCAAGCCCAGCCCAAGCCCAGCCCAAGCCGAATCAGCATTTGGACATGAATTCCGCTCTGGATTTCTCAAATTTGGCCCAA
>JGI24118J20152_100103_pt1 | contig 10259 bp, 8 predicted proteins | sample Subbioug_CSW11AC_FD_20152 | JGI IMG/M metagenome (IMG submission 20152)
CGAGTCTTCTGCACTGCTTGGCGTACCTGGTCGTTTATTCTCTCTGCATTGTAAGCTTGGAACTCTTGTATGTCCGTTGAGGCATGGGCATTTCGCCCCGGCACACCACCCTGTCGCGCTATTTTCTCTAAGGTGAAAGTGCGCGCTACAATGGCCTGGGCGGCGAGGGCCTCGAGGGGCCAGTCGGGCGCCATCTCCGCAGCTACGACGCCTAGCAGGTACTCCTCCATAGACATGGTACGAATGTCGCCAGTTTCGTGCATGTAGACATTAATGACGGGCTCCATTCGCTCGCCTCGCCTGATGACCTCTGGAACAGGTGGCATATCTTTCGCCGGCCTAGCCCAAAAGCGACAAGAGGTTAAGGTCGCCAACATCAGGCCTACGCAAGTAACTACAATTACCTTGCGACAGGCATTCATCACTCTCTGCAAAAAGATCCCTCCTTTGCGGCTTCACGCTTAGTATCCGCAAGGAGACCTCTCTTTATCTCAGAGAACCTTAAACTCATCTACTATCTCGTACATCTCTGGGGCCTCTTCGCGGCGAGAAGATTGCTCAAGGCGCAAAATGCGCGCCTTAATGACGCGGCTACCAAAGTGCAGCGTAAGCACATCTCCTACCTTGACAACATGACCTGGCTTGGCAATGCGATCGTTGACTTCGATCTTGCCTTGGTCGCTCACTTCTTTGGCCAAGGTACGCCTCTTAATGAGGCGAGAAACCTTAAGAAACTTATCTAATCTCATCTTGCTCGTACTCCTAAAGAGGGGCAGGTTCATCCACGAACCTGCCCCTCGCTATGTTCTTGGTCGCGCTCTACTTGTCGATGGCTTCTTTTAGGGTCTTAAAAGGACGAAATACAGGTACCTTAGCCGCTGGCACGACGATTTCTTCTTGCGTTTTTGGGTTGCGCCCCCTGCGCTCTACCCGTGCTCGCACTGCGAAAGTGCCAAACCCAGCGATGGCTACTTTATCGCCTTCAACGAGAGCCTCTTCCACACACTCAAAAACCGTGTTCACAATCACCTCGATATCTTTCTTGGTGAGATCGGTCTTCTGTTTTACTACATCGATTAACTGAGACTTATTCATGAAAACGCCTCCTTATAATAAGTACCCGCTTAAGTGCTAGATACTTTTCTACGTACCCGCACTAAACTCCTGCCTACTCGGGGTTACTTCACTATTTTTCTTTAGCCTTGGCCTCATCCCATAGACTATCCAATTCCTGCAAGGTGCATTCAGCCATAACGAGCCCACGCGAGGCCGCGAGTTGCTCTAGCCTAGAGAAACGCTTTTTGAACTTGTGGGCGGCGGCGCGCAGAGCGGTCTCTGGTTCAACCTTAAGAAATCTACCTACGTTAACCAGGGAGAAGAGTACATCGCCAAATTCCTGCTCGATGCCTGAGGCCTCGCCATCCTCTACCGCAAGCTGCAACTCGCGTATTTCTTCATCTACCTTCTGCCATGCTCCGGAGATAGCCGGCCAGTCGAATCCTACTTGCTTGGCCCTCACCTGCAACTTGTAAGCCAGCAACAAGGACGGCAAACTTAGCGGAACTGAATCTAGCCAGCCCTCGTTATGGCCTGCCTTCTCCACTTGCTTGATACGGCGCCAGTTTTCTTCTACTTGGCTTGACGTTGTCGCCTTCACTTGGCCGAAAACATGGGGATGCCGCCGTTTCAATTTCGCCGTAATCCCCGTAATGCTGTCATAAAGCTCAAACTCGCCCGCCTCACGCGCGATTTGCGCGTGAAAAACAACCTGCAACAGTAGATCCCCCAACTCTTCGGCTAATTCGACCGCGTCATGCCCCTCTATGGCGGATAGCACCTCGTAAGCTTCTTCGATGAGGTGGGGGCGCAGGCTGAGGTGGGTTTGCTCCCGATCCCATGGGCAGGCGTCGCGCAGGGTGGTCATGACCTCTACGAGGTTCTCCATAGCCACACCGACATGCCTAGCCTCTGGGCAGGGCGGAATGTACACCGTATCGGCGTGGGTGAACTCGGCTCGGTCAAGCTCAGCTAGTTCACAGGTGCGAGTAAAGCTTTGGCTTGAGCCAGCATGGCGCACCACGGCAATCGCGTGCTCCGGCGGGTAAATGTCGAGGAGGCGCAACTTGAGGTCGCCTGCAACTAAGCGGCTGTGCACCTGGGTAATCAGCCAGGCGTAGCTAGGATTAATTCTTAAACTTTGGTCTAGGGCATCACCAAATGCGAGGCCCTTCACAGGGTCTAAGCCAAGCTCTAGCATGACCGCCTCCAGACTACTCGGAGCTAGGACCACCTCTATTTGGCGACCGTGCTGCCGACCTAAGTCAAGCAGCTGCTGCACGGTGCTTTCGGCCACCATGGGACTGCCAGGCACGGCGTAGACAATATCCTCTCTCTCGCTCCTACGCCAGATATCAGCTACTATGGCTTCATAGACATGTGCAAAGTCGCTGTGGCTTTCATACAAACCGTCATAGGTGCGAAAGGCAAACCCTTGCCCCTCTAGCTCAAAAGCCACGGGATGCTTCCCTGTGCGTAGGATGACTTCTAAGCCGGGACGCGTTAAGAGCGCCCAACCTTTCTGGCTAATAAGCCCTATGTCACCAGGACCTAGCCCCACTATGTACAGCATCGCAACACCTTCACATCAATAATCCATTCCTCATACTATCATTTCCCTAGGTAAAGACCAAGAACTATCTCGTCCCAGGCATGAAAAAGGTAGCACCGCTCTCCGATGCTACCTCGTGACTTCAGTCATGCATCTGTTTGGCGAGAAAGCCCGCTGCCGTATCAACTAACTTGCTCTCCATCTCCCCTAGCACTATTTTAGGCTCTCGTGAGCACAGCACTACGGTACCTATGGGCTGACCATCGGCAATGATCGGAGCAATAACTTGGGCGGTCAGGCGGCAGTCTCCCTCGGGGTGGGCAACTGCACAGCTCGCACAAGTACCCCCCGCTTGCGCATGTAAGGCCATGCTTCGGCGGTCGTCCATGGCCTGCTCTGCCAAACGCCCTACAGGATGATTAAGAAATTCTTTCTTTGGAGCGCCTGATACGGCAATTATGGTGTCGCGATCCGAAATAAGGGCAATGTGCCCGGTAGATTCATGCAGAGAATCTGCGTACTCTTTGGCGAAATCCCCCAACTCACTGATGGGAGAGTATTTCTTGAGAATGATTTCCCCTTCCCGATCGACGAAAATTTCTAAAGGGTCCCCTTCTCTTATACGCAAAGTACGTCGAATTTCTTTAGGTATAACAACTCGACCAAGGTCGTCAATGCGTCGCACAATACCTGTGGCCTTCACAGAAAAACCTCCTCTGCCGATGTCCTGTCTTCACTACCTATTATCTGGCATGCTCTGCTCTTTTATGCTCTTTTGTGCGCCGAAAAATTAACAGGCCTACGTCTCATGTCCTGAGCGCTTTTTTAGCAGAGGACTCCTGCTCTTTGGTGATTATCAGGCGTAACGCCTCTAAAATGCGAGTTATACTAGGTACTAGCCCTAGGCCGGTGTCTTTAAAAACAAGGGCATACCCTTTGTGGTTTTGTATGCTAAGCTCGGGGAACTGCCGATGAACGTCACTCAAAATGACGGGGTCTAGACTTGCCTCAGGCGCAAACTTAAGCACCAGACCTTTTTCTTGCTGCGTGACGAGATGAATCGCGAGCGCCCCAGACAGTATTTTGAGGCGGGCAATCAAGAGCAGGGTTTCGACAGGTGGAGGCAGGTCTCCATAGCGATCGACGAGCTCATCGTAGATATCCATAATTTCCGTCTCTTGCCGCGCGGCGGCCACCCTTTTGTACATTTCGACCTTCTGCTTGGAATCGCGTATGTAGCGGCCAGGAAAGTACGCATCTACAGGAAGTTTTATTTCGCACTCCACGACTTTTTCTACTTTCTCACCTTTTTGCGTGCGCACGGCCTCTTCGAGCAGCTGACAATACAGATCAAAGCCCACAGAGGCCACAAAGCCATGCTGCTCAGGCCCGAGGATATTACCCGCACCGCGAATTTCTAAGTCGCGCAAGGCAATTTTGAAGCCCGCGCCTAGCTGTGTAAACTCGCGCAATGCGCTCAGTCGCTTTTCAGCTACTTCGGTCAGGGTTTTATCTGGCCGATAGGTGAAGTAGGCGTAGCCTACCCGGCTAGAGCGTCCCACGCGGCCCCTTAGCTGGTAGAGCTGCGCTAGGCCTAGCTTATCTGCATCTTCAACGACAATGGTGTTAACATTGGCAATGTCTACGCCCGATTCAATAATGGTCGTGCTCAAAAGAATGTCGTACTCACCCTCAAGAAAATCCAGGAAGACGCGCTCGAGCTTTTCTTCTGGCATCTGGCCATGACCTACGGCGATGCGCGCCTCGGGCAGCAAGTTCTGCAGGTAGGCAGCCACTGACTTAATGGTGCGCACGCGATTGTGAACATAGTATACTTGGCCCCCGCGCTCTATCTCGCGCTCTAGGGCATGCTTGATGGCATAGTCGTCGTGCTCAATGACATATGTCTGTACCGGATACCGGTCTTCGGGCGGAGTCTCAATGACGCTAACGTCGCGCAGTCCTACCATGGCCATGTGCAGGGTGCGCGGTATGGGCGTAGCGGACAGTGATAGTACATCGACATTGTTCTTGATCATTTTAATCTTTTCTTTATGCTGCACGCCAAAGCGTTGTTCCTCATCGATTATAAGCAGGCCGAGGTCTTTGTAGCGCACATCGGCGTTAAACAAGCGGTGCGTGCCGATGGCTACGTCCACTAGCCCGGCGCTAATCCTTTTTGCGGCCTCTTTGTTGTCCTCGGCACTTCTAAATCGGCTCAAGAGCGCCACCTCGACGGGGAACCCCGAAAAGCGCTCGCGAAAGGTATGGTAGTGTTGCTCTGCCAAAATGGTGGTTGGCACTAGGACGGCCACCTGCCTGCCCTCCATAACAGCTTTAAAGGCGGCCCGCACCGCGACCTCGGTTTTACCATAGCCTACATCGCCACAAAGGAGTCTCTCCATAACTTTCGGCGACTGCATATCCTGCTTAACTTCTTCTATACTGCGCAATTGATCTAGCGTCTCTACATACGGAAAGTTATCTTCCATTTCGCTTTGCCATGGTTTGTCGGGCCCACAGGCGACCCCCATGACAGCTTCACGTTTAGCGTAGAGAGCTAGTAGTTCTTCAGCCATTTTTTCTACGGACTCGCGCACTTTAGCCCTAGTTTTCGCCCACTCTGTGCCACCTAGAGAATGCAGCTTGGGCTCCTTTGCTTCTCCGCCCACATACTTTTGCACCAGATGAAGCTGCTCGGCTGGCACATAGAGTTTATCTTCACCGCTGTAATGAATCTCAATATAGTCGCGCTGTGTGCCGGCGATTTCCATAGTGCGTACGCCGAGATACTTGCCTATGCCATGATGCATATGTACGACAAAATCTCCTACTGCTAAGTCGCGATAGGAGGTGAGGCGCGCGCCCTCGCCCGCCGCGCGGTGTTGCCGGCGTTTGCGCAGCCTAGACTTGCCCGAGAGGTTACTTTCCGTTAAGAGATAGAGCTTAATATCGGGCAGCTCTAAACCCTCGGTTAGCCCATCTACCACTACGGCGAATACCCCTCGGGGGGGAAGCTCTTTGGCTACCTCCCACTTGCAGGCCTCTATATTTTCGGCGCTAAAGGCCTCTAGCATCTCCTCTTGGCGCGTCTCTGTCGGCGCAATAGCCATCATTCGGTAGCCTGAAGCCGACATTCTCTTTACGTCCTTGGCGAGCAGGGCCATTTGACCATGATAATTAGGAGGCGCCTTTTGCAGAACCGAAATTTGACCATCCACCCGCAGGCGCCCTGGGCGCTTGGGCAAGGTGGCCAAGAGAAAAGTGCGGAACTTCTCTAGTGCCGTGATGACTTCTGTATCGCTCTTAAAGATATGATGTTGCGATGGCAGAATTTGTCCGGCGATAAGTAGCGCCTTGTACTGCTCATCTAAGTCTTTTTGGCAGCCCTCCGCTTTTTCAAGCAAGCGGCTAGGCTCATCTAAAACCACCAAAGTCTCTGCGGGCAGGTAGGACAGGAGCGTGGCCGTTTCTGCGAGAAAATAGGGGAGATACTTGCCGCGGCCGGTAAAGGGCACTCCTTCTTTGAGCTTGTCTAGCTCTGCGCCTATATTCTTCTTAAGTAGCGCACCGCGCTCGGGGTCTAGTTTGCGTACGGTGCTCTGCAGTTGCTGCGACAAGCGTTCGACCGTAGCGGCGGCGGTTTCCTCTGACCAGAAAGCTTCGCGGGCGGGGGGGATGCGCACCTGCTTTAGACGCGCCACCGATCTCTGCGTGGTAAGGTCGTAGTTGCGCAAGCTGTCGATTTCGTCGCCGAAAAACTCAATGCGGACGGGCTCTTCAGAAACAAGGGGGAAAACATCCACCAAGCCCCCGCGCACAGCATACTGCCCCATGGATTCGACAAGCTCTACCCTTTCGTATCCAGAGGTATGCAACATAGAAACGAAGTACTCCCGACTAAGGGCTTGACCCTCGGCAAGGAGCAAGGTGTGCTGTCTAAAGAGATCAGGCGGCACGATGCGGATAAGTAAGGCGTCCCAAGTCGTAACAATGGCTGCCTTACACTTACCCCCCGCCAGCTGCGCTAGCAGTGACAACCTTTGGCCCGCAAGTTCTGGGCCTTGCGCCAGAGCGCCATAAAGAAGCACTTCTTCAGGGGGGAAGTAGGCCACTTCATCCTCCCCGAGAAAACCCTGCAACTCTGCCTGCCAAACGCTAGCTTGCGAAGCAGATGGAGCGACCACTAGCATGGGCCAGTCCCACTGCCGCTTGGCCAGGGTCAGAAGAAGAGCTTTCCCTACGGCAGTGGCCCCACTGATGTAAATATGGCGCAGCCCATCGTTCACTGCTCGTTTGACTTCGTACCAACTATCACTCTGCAAATATTCGTCTACTATCCTCTGCAAGCGCCCACCCCCACACAGTGCCCCTCTTCAGACATTGTCGCCACTGCGACACCAAAACCCTAGCCAGTTAGCTAGGGCCAGTTGCTCCTCTCCCTGCAGAGAGCGCTTCTGCATTCCGCGCACAAATCACTTAGAGTTACCAAGCTGTCAGTTTGAACATCTAACCTAGAAGTCTCTACACGGCCAAATACTTGCCGACATGAATCGCAAACGATGCACACCTCTATGACGCTCACCGTTCCTCTCGCTGCAAAGGGTGTAAACACCTCGTCAGTAGTATTGAGCAGCCTAGAGAAGCCTATTCAGTTCTGCCATTATGTCTATTGGCCGCTTCAGCGGCTCCGAAGAGCACAAATGACTCCACAAAGAGCAAGGCCCGTTCCACTGCCCCGGCCAAGAGCACTTTTTCTTGGCCGCTCCAGCGTGACAAGACATAGTCCTCTATCATTACGCCCTCTTGTGGCCTGCCGATGCCGAAGCGCAAACGAGGAAACTCGCTCGTAGCTAGGGATTCGGCGATACTTTTTAAGCCTTTGTGACCCCCGCTGCCGCCCTGCGCCCGGAGGCGCAGACTACCAAGCGGTAAGTCTAGGTCATCGCTAATCACTAAGAGATCGGCGGGCAGGAGGCCGAGAGACTGAAGGGCAGGCTTGACGGCCTGCCCGCTAAGGTTCATAAAAGTCAAGGGCTGCTGCAGCCAGACCACTTGGTCGGCAATTTTGCCACGGCCCATGAGGGACGCATGACGCGCTTCGCTTACCTTAATGCCATAACGCGCGGCCAAGGCTGCAATTACGGCAAAGCCTGCGTTATGGCGCGTATCACTGTATTCTTTGCCGGGGTTACCTAGCCCCACCAGTAACTTCACCGCACTCACCTACCTTGCCGGTTCAGTATAGCCAACAGCTAATCAAACAACTTGCTTACTGATAAGTCTTCAAAAATGCGCAAAATGGCATCGCCAAGGAGCGGGGCGACGGAAAGCGTCTTAATCTTGGCTGAGCGCTTCTCTTCCGGCAACGGGATAGTATTGGTAATAACTACCTCGGTGAGGGGCGACTGCTCTAGCCGTGCTACCGCAGACCCCGAAAGAACGGCATGCGTACAACAGGCGTAAACCTCAAGGGCACCTTGCTCTAAGAGCGACTGTGCACCTTGTACTATGGTGCCAGCGGTATCAATAATGTCGTCAATCATCAGGACGCGNTTGCCCTTTATCTTACCAATGATGTTCATGATTTCGGCCACATTAGGTTCNGGACGGCGTTTATCTATAATGGCGATATCGACGCCAAGACGATCGGCGAGATCTCTAGCGCGNGTTACACCCCCGAGGTCTGGCGAGACCACGAGCATGCTCGCTAAATTCTTGCTCTTAAAATACTCCGCCAAAATAGGCACCCCTGGCAGATGATCGACAGGGATATCAAAAAAGCCTTGTATTTGCCCTGCGTGCAGGTCCATAGTCAGCACCTTGTCAACCCCGGCAGTCGTCAAGAGGTTAGCTACCAACTTGGCAGTAATGGGGTCACGCGCGCGCGTCTTACGATCTTGACGAGCATAGCCATAGTAGGGAATTACCGCGGTGATGCGTCTAGCAGAGGCTCTGCGCAAGGCATCGATGGTGATGAGTAGCTCCATCAGGTGCTCATTGACGGGGGAACAAGTGGGCTGTACGACAAAGACGTCCGCCCCCCGCACACTCTCGTTAATGCGCACTTGCACCTCGCCGTCGCTAAAACGCAAAACTTGCGCCAAACCCATGGGTATTCCTAGGTGCGCAGCAATTTCTCTGGCCAGGCTAGGGTTAGCATTGCCAGAGAAAATCTTCAAGCGTCTGTCAGGATAAGCTATCATTCAGCACACTCCTCGTAAGCTCGTCGCCATGTATTGTAGCACAAGGCGGGGCAAGATGATACATCTCGCATTAACTCATCTATAATCTTACCTAAGGGGTATTGGCTCACTCACGTAGAAATATTACCGAGGGGATGTGTGTGAGGATGTCACTAAGTAGTCGGCGCGAGTACTTCCTAGCGATGCGCGAGCGGTACATGCAAGCCAAGAGGCGCACCAAATTTCGCCGCGATCATTGCCATTCCTATTGTAAACATCGGCTGCCTCCGTTTAATTTAATGTGACGACAAAAAAATGTATGCCAAAGTGATCGCCACAATGACGCCGCTTACTCCCCAAATAACTGCGCTCACCCTTTTAATTTTAGTATCTGTTACAAATACGCTAGCTGCTTGTTTCCCCAAAATAGCCCCTATGCATGCCGAAACACACACAAACCAACAGTAGTTGCCTATACGAGCTCTCCAAAAGTATTCTGTGTCCATGATGACCCTCAAGGCATCCGAAATTGCGTCACGCTGCAAAGAGTCCGCGATGGGATTATGAGGTGCGTCCTCCAGCAATGAACCGTACAATCGCTATCATGCAGAGCATCATTATTGAGCCGACAGTTACTATGGCAAATGGATTGCCTGCAAGGACCATATCTAGCCATAAATCAGGCGCTTTAGTGATGTTAAACTTTGCCCCTAGGATCCCTCCCCCAAGTGCGAGCAGGGCAGTTGTCGAGCGGTTGAACAATGTAGCCGTTGCACTAGGGAAAAAATAGTTAAGAGCTTTTCGCCCAAATGGAGCTAGTAGAGTGGCACTCACGGATGCACCAATGAGAAAATCATAAAGAATTGCGATCCCATGTTGGAACACTTTCTAGCGACCTCCTGACTGTTACTAACCAAGTTTGCTGAACTGCCCGCTGGGTGCAATTATCTTCGTGTCCCACCGTAAAGACCGCCAATAACAGCACCGATAGCGGCTCCTTTTGCCGCTCCAGCTTTCTTGGCGCCGAGAGCTTCCCATAAAGTGCCACCTGCAGCTCCTCCTAATCACCGGCTGCCCATTGGCAATAGTTGCGTGGCGTTTCCAGTGTATCCCATCGTTCACGCCAAATCAATTAGCATTTGCATTAATTTCTTGTCAAATATGAAATCTCGTCTTGTAGCCAGGAAAGAGGTGTTTGAGGATAAATGTGGGCCACGAAAGGCGGAGGTTCTCGGGTTTGGCTTTACGCCTGAGGAGCAGCAGTGGGCGGTGGCGATGATGGAGTCACTTCGCTGCAGAGAATGGCAAGTGGAAAGAATTCGGGGCTTTACTTTTGCTCCTTCCTGAGCAGACGGATGAAGGAACATCCTCCTCGGATTAGATTCCGGGGAGGATGTTAGTGGGCACTAGTATAGAGATCTGTAGCATCTGTCGTTAGCGATGGGCGAACAATCTAGTGGTCATTA
>JGI24118J20152_100104_pt1 | contig 10249 bp, 10 predicted proteins | sample Subbioug_CSW11AC_FD_20152 | JGI IMG/M metagenome (IMG submission 20152)
TATATGCAAGGCCTAGTTTCGTCTAAATAACGGAATTTAGGCCTTTTTGCCGCAAAACTTCCGATTGGACCCTTTTAGAACCGTCCCCTCTGTCGCAACGTCCCCGTTGTCGTGCGTTTATGGTGAACGAATCCATATTGCTGGTCGAAAGCCACTTTCGCTTGTAGCTTCTGCCTCACAAAAGTTCAATCTTCTGCGCCCACGATCAGGGTCACTTGCACCCGATTGAGCTACGCGCCCCTCCGATACACCAGGCGAACGAAGCCAGCTGCGATAGAGTATGTTGAATGTGCCGGACTCTGCATACTTTCGTACCTCCGTTATGGATAACACGAACATCGCGTTTTGGGGCGTAACGCTTCCAGCACCTACGTGAGTTAATAACCTAGGGTCTATACGCTGGAGTTCGTGTTCCATATCCGAAGCGACATTATCTATATTTTCCGCTGGCAATGCGCGTTCTCTCAGTTCAGGGGCTAATATATTAGCGAACCATACGTCCAATGTGGGGCGTAGCACATCGCTTTCACTTAAACTCGTAAACACGTTTTCGCTATTAAATTGAACACCTACAGGAACCGTCACTATTCTCGAAGTACCATCTGCCAAGGTCAGTGTCGTGACATAGCGGTTTCCTACGAACTGCCCGCGCTCGGTAATGATGAGCTTGTTTCTATTTGCATCCCTAGTTAATACTCGCCACTCCATGCCGGTGCTGTCTACAAACAACTCATTAGTGCGAGGAAGATCGATCCCCAGTCTGTAATAATCAATCCAAAGCAAACTTAAAAATCCTAAGACCACCATAACCACTACCCCTGTACAAAACAAGAATAGTGCTTGACGTGTTGTTCGCATGTAAAACTCCTTTCTTCGTACCCAAAGAGCAACGCGTTTTACATCTGCATCCTCTACCGACAGAGGGGACCTCCCCCACTAACGCCGTGACGCGGTGAGCTTTTCGAGCAAGGGGCTAAACTCTGGATCTGTTTCGGCGACGACACTACCCCTGCGAGTGGCCAAGGTGATGTGTCCGTCATCTTCTTCCACCAAGAATACAAGATAGCGCTGATTGATCTCCACGTAAGTAGGCAGAAACAAGATGGTTGCAACATTCACCCCTTTGAATGTGCTTGCGGTTGTTGTGGCATGTATCCCTTCGCCCTTGTATGTATGGATAGTTCTAAAACCGACCATCGCTGCCGTCCCATTAGCGTTCAGTTCGGCGGAAATAGTCTCAATCAACAGAATGTGATCTGCCAGATTGATGAGAGCGGCGTGACTCGGAGCTTGCTCTAGCACTTTTACATCTCTGTCTCTATGTATATAGCGCATTCTATTGGCCGGGGCTAGACCGCGAATGTACTGTCTTAGCCGCGAAAGAGAGTTATACTTGGGGTCCTGAAATGGGGCCATGAAAACGCGCTCCGCAGGATTAACAAGGCGCTGCACTTGGTCGCCCAGGCCGTCTACCCGAAACACAAACTCCGAATCCGCTACGTAAAAATCAAATGAGAAAGTGGTGCGAGCGATTCTCGATAACAACATCAGATAAGTTTCGCCCACTTCGAACAAATCGTTCTCTGCAGACACCATAATTGTGTTCCCGGCAGTGCGAGAAATCAAATCCTCTTTTACCTCAACCTCAAAGATGCCTTGCTGTTCTGCCCTTCCTTCCGGTGGAGTCGTCACTATCGTGCCGACGATAACGTTCGAAGACAGCATAATCACATGGTTTTCAAACGTTGGCTCCACTAGTGGCAAACCAAACAATGATCCCCCCCGTGGGCCGTGGAACTCAGTCAGGGCTAAACGTCGTGCGGGGAACAGCACGGCTGCGGCAGAGTAAGCCACTGCGCTTACCAAGAGTACGGTCACTGCAACAATAATAGTCTTTCTCTTTTTTGTCATCACAGCGTCTTCCTCCCCTATCAGCAGTTCTGCCTAAGATGTTCAATGTCCCTAATAGTCAGCACAGGTCGACGCCCATCAGACCTATGCATAACGTCTTGGGAGTTTGGACTGTGTCCAAACCACCCTAGGGCGTGCCCCAGTTCATGGGTAAATGACGTGCGATAATAGTCAGCGTGCCACCACAAATAGTACCAAGGTTGTCGCGGTACGTATACCCTCATCAGATCGATTCGATGATTAGGGATCGACAAGGTTCCACGGGTGGGGTGTTGAAAGGTGTGGGTGCCAACCATGGGCCAATTCACGGGAACAGTAAGGGCAGAGCGCGTGCGCAAAGCAGCATTCATGTTCTCAAGGTCAGCTCGACTTCCCCCAAAAATCTGTATAGAAGCGGGTGGAAGATCATCTACTCCAAACGTGTGAATACCCGCTCTCGCCCATTGGCTCTGTGCATGGTTTATATATGCTTGAAACTCCGCTAGAGTAAACCCCCTGTTATTAACTAGAGTTGACCATATGGTTCTGCTAGGATTAAATCCTATCCAAGCTTCATCGGAGTGAAAGACGGATAGCGTTCTGGACGTCGTGGCCGAAACCATCATTGGACTAACTAAGATGAGCACAATTGCTAGAATCACGAATACCCTTCTCACAAGCACCCTCCTTGAATTTGCGTAGGTTATTTTGGGGCGGAATTGCGGCAAAACTACTGTGGTCGCCTCAAAACTGGCACTGGCTGGTCCCTGCTTTTCTCTTAAGGGGCAGGGCAGGTAGGCTTTAATGGGATTCGCCACTTCGTCTGTCAAGAGCCTTTTTGAATCGATACCTTTCGGCAGAAGGAGCAGCCAAAATGTACAATACCCGGCTCCACCTCATTTCTAGTAGAAGTTTCTATAGTGACTATAGTTTACCCCCCCCCCAATGTCAAGATTTATTGCTAATATTAAGTTAAATTAACATCTTAATAGTTAACCTAATTGGCCGCTCTAAAGACCACCCCTGCAAATCATCAGAGCATAGGCTCCTATTTCCCGAAGGTTTTACGCTGCCAGTTTCAATTACGGCTCCAGAGTGGGCCTAGCCAAAGAAGAAAACCCTTTGTGTTGGAATTTTTATCTATTAAGTCGTTTTTGTCTACAACACAAGAACGCCAAAGGCGCAATATCTCTGGCGTTACTAGTTCTTATGGTGGGAGCAACAGGGTTCGAAACTGTGCCCTCTACCGTGTCAACTAAGGGAATAGTCTATGTCCTCCTCAGGCGGGGTTGGTTAGGATCAGGAATAGCAATGGTTCATACTACTTGCTGCGAACATATGTTTTGCCCGCCCTTGCCCCTCTTGGATTGACCCAAGGGTGGAAGGTAGACGCTTACGGAGTACTACAGCTGTTTGAACTTGTGCTCAAGAATCCGCACCGCCCCAATAGTGAGCAATGTACCCAGTGCTGTCACTTGTGCCAAGGCACCTATCCATTCAGTGGCGGGACTGAGCATAATAGACCTCATCATCTCAGCGCTGATCGTCACGGGATTTATCATTACTAACAGATTTAGGGGCCATACGAATGCATCTTGCGGTGTGAAGATTGTTGATGCAAACATCATCACCATCGATAACAGGTTCATGGCGATTAGGAAGGTTTGCAGTGACTTCACCAACCCACATATTAGAAGATAAACTGACACAATAAGAATACTCCCTAATGGTAACCCGATTAAGGCAGCAAGCCACCGCAGAACATCCCACCGCAATCCAAACAACAGAGTCGTCGAGCCAAGCAACAGAAGACCATGGCAGGTGGCAACGATCGTAGTACCAAAATACTTGGCCAGCACATACGTCCGCGGCGAGATCGGACATGACATTATCTCAAGGAGCATCCCCGAATCTCGTTCCTGGAATAGCGATTGTGAGTTGGACATGCTGCTGGTCAAGAGCGCGAGAACGGCAAGGCCGGGAACGGCAAATGCTGCATAGGAAATGGGATTACCATTGTGGATAACGTCCCCTACAGCTCGACCCAAGGCAGTGGAAAGCAAAAGCGCGTAGATCACTGGAGTAGCTAGAGACAGGGCGACATTCGTCGGTGATTGCGTGTACAATTTAAGCTCACGGTATACTAGCCCTAATAGAAGGCCCACCTTACTTCCCCCCCCACCAGTCGTACATAGGCCTCCTCAAACGTTACAGACCGGATAGAAATTGCGGAAATAGTAGCCTCACAGTCATGCAGAACTGCTACCACACGAGGCAGAGCTGCTTCTGGGGAGTTGCTCTCGAACACAAGTTCTGTGCTGGAGTGTCTAATAAGTCTAGCAGCGGGTATTTCGGTGATATTGGCACGCAATTCCTCCGAGAAGCGCCCGCGAATTTCTATGACATCCCCACCCACCAACCTAGCCAAGTTACGGGGAGTGTCACCCCGAACCAGTTGACCACCTTTTAGTACGAATGCCCAGTCACTAACGGCAGCCATCTCATGCAGATCATGCGTTGTCCACAATACCGTAGTTCCCTTGGACGTCAGCTGACGCACCTTAGACCACAGGGTTCTTCTGCTCTCCGGATCGACGCTTGCTGTCGGTTCATCCATTACCAGAAGTGGTGGGTCAAGGAGCAACGCTCTTACGATTTGGACCTTCCGGCTTTCGCCACCGGAGAGCATAATCATTGGCTGCTGGAGTACCTTTTCCAAGCCGAAATCCCGCAGTAATTCCCTTGCTTTGGTCTCACTGGCCGCGACTTCAAGCCCGCGCAATCGAATGTATATCTGTACATTGTCCCAGACGCTCAAGAAAGCATCGACGCCGCTGCGCTGGTGGACAATGGCAGTTTGACCTCTGATCTGCATCCCTTGAGTCCTCGGCGCTAATCCGAGTACCGTGACTTGTCCGGAATCGTAGCTGGTAACACCTAAGATAATTTTAACCAGAGTGGTCTTTCCCGCGCCATTTGGCCCAGCCAAACCGACTAAGCTCCCCTTGGGAACCTCCAACGCAAGACCCGCAAGGGCTTGTGTCCGACCATACTTCTTCCAAACATCACTGATCGCGATTGCAACTGTGAGATTGCTAGTCACCTGCATTTCTTCTCCCATATAGGGAATATCTTTCCTTCACGCATGCCAATGAATGAGAAGCCCTTAGGACACACTTGCTTATCTCCAACATAAAGATGTACCCTAGCCATTGTGGAAGCTGGATTCTGACATAACTACGAGATCGGGCATCCAGCTGTAGAGTGAAGATAGTTGCGCGATAAAATCATCCACGGTCATGAGGTCGCACATATGCATGTTCCCACCCCAATAGCGGTTGTGGCACTTCACAAAGCGGACTTCGCTTCCACCTTCCCAGTCGTGCGGAGCAACGGCAATGGCCTCCATTACATGGGGAAGCATGAATCCGCTCGTGAATACCAATACACGCCTAGCCAAGCAAGATTTAATTAGCGACCCTAACGCAGATAAATACTGTGGCTTGAAAGTCTCTACTAAACACATGCCAAGAAGAAGCGTCGGGTCGACAGGATACCCCTTAGGGCGGTACGGGTAAGACGGTGCCATGTCTTCGGTTATTACTACCTCATCGACTCGCGCCAATCTGTCCACTTTATCTTACCGTTCACACCATTAATTTAACACCTCCTCTCTTATGGCATCGCCTAATTCTCCTAGCCAATTTACAGTTTCGTCTAAAGCCTTGTCTGCCGCATTTTGCTTCCATCCGTTTCCCGCGATAAGAACAAGCCTCTCAAAAACTCATACGGAAGCCTTTTTAGCTGTTCCGCTCGTATCCTTTGTAAAGGCTAATCTAAAAATGAGCCAATACAGCCACTTTTGCTAATTGAAAAGTGAGCCACTCCGACCAAAAATCCTGCATGCTTTGTTTGCGAAACTGAGCAAACGGAGCAATTCGGAGAGCTCGAAATGGCTCAATACAAGAATATCAGAAGAATGTGCACGATGAAGAGATGTCAGAGCGTTCCATCGCCGCATTGCCGGGCCTCTCCAGCAATAGCGTACGACAGGGAGGACCTGTGCGACAGAACGCCCCACCAGCTTACCGCAGATGGGGCGTGGCAAAGCTTACGCCTTTGAATGTGGTGCTCTAATCTTAGCAAGTGCTTTGCGGCATAACGCCCACATGAGCTCAGTTGCCGTGAATGCCACTGTACCAGTACCAATCACCATTAATAGCTCATGCCAAAGAACAGCTGCCTCAATTAAATCGCTCTGCACCGCCAAAAGCATCGCAACGTTAGCCACCCAACATGAGGTACCAATGCGTCCTCCTCGTCTCCTTGTCTCAAGTCTCTTGGCATCGCTCGCGTCTTGTTCCACGCGCCCACGACGCACCAAATCTCTCACGATAAAAACTGTTAAGAGGACCATAGCGCCAGCACCTATCAACATCAGCATTACCTGCCATAATTCTAGCTCCATGCCTCCCGTACCAATTACCATTGATGAAGTCACCCCCTAATGCTTGGCCCCTTATTCAGGGCACAGTGACTAATCCGGTATGCGGACACACATGAACAACGCTATGCCCTAGCGTAATTTGTTCGGTGTGGAATTTCCATACTACATTGGGGCAAATGTTGCCATGATGATCGATATACGCGAGCGCGGTACCCCATGCAATAGAGAGCACCATAGCTGCCTGCCAACTATGCAAGCCTACTTGATAAAGAACCATCCACTGCGTGGTTTGCCACAATACTACCCCAAACATGACTACAAGAGACCCAACATGAACCCCCTCTAACTCCGGGCTCGCGGTTACGACCTCCTTGGCAACACCTGTGAGGAGGCTAACCGCCGTTATTCCGTCGGTAGCGCTACTTGCGCTTACTTCGTTTCCTGATTGCATTCCGCCCCTCTGCACTGCGACCATATCACGCACTTGACGGGCAGCATCAACAACCACCAATACTGTAGACAAATCCGGGTTGTTAGTGCTAAACGCAATGATGTCCACGTTGCCCCGGTGTGCAACACGCGGGTCTATTAACATTGTACCCTCACGGCTGAGCGACTCCCGAATTGCCAGATATGTGCTGTTCTGCATCAGAGATGCTATAAGGCACTCGACTGTACCTACGGCTGACTCAGCTCTAGCAACAGGAATCATGATGGTATTTACCAAAATCACCAAAGAAAGGACTACAACTAAACACGCTTTCATCCAATCCTGCCCCCTTCTCAAACATTAGCTAAATTTTACCTCACCCCCCCCTCCGGACTGTCAAGCACATTTTGACATAATTCTTTATTACATTCTGACAATCAATCGAACCAATCAACTAAACTAATCGCCGAGCAGACTGGGGCGCCCCCCTCCAGTCCTTCACACAACCGGACGTGAGCCTCTCGATTCATCCGGCTCGTGTCATCTGGCTTGCGGTAGTCTCCTTACGCACTCCAGCGGGCAAAGAGTTTTACGTCTCGCTGGGCGACTTTACTTATCCAGCATGCTTCATGTCTTTGTGTCCTATGGAGATTCCGTACTTTCTTCCGCCTCCACTTTATAAGCGTCTTGTTTTTGATGACATCTTGATATTTCGATACTTCAACAAAGGTTCAGATTCCTTGGGGAATTTCAGTATTGATTGAAATTCTATTCGTCTCCGCAGTACTCACCTGCCGGAGTCTCTGCCCCCACTTTCCCCCTAACGCTCACCACCTCAGCCTGTGACTGAAGCAGTTTAGGGTGGTTTGAAGTCTCCACCTGCATGGCGACTCCCTCATCCTTTGTGCAACATGGTTGCAGTCGCGCTAACTGGGGAATTTCTGTGCCTACGGCTTTCATAAACTATTCCACATCCGTCCATGCTTTCCTGCCGCGTGTGCTACCTCCCTACTACATAGTAACAACTGAGCGACATCTTGCTCTATCAGTGCTTCGCCGCCAAGGATAGGCAGGAGTACGGAAAGGGGCAGAGAAATATCTGACAAGACCCTAAGTGAAAATGAGGAGTGAGGCCTGTGCAGAAACGCATGCTAGTTCCCCCCGACCTACTTGCCTTAGCTTACCCGGGTGACATCGCTGTCTCGCCGAACGGGGAGTTAGTGGCCTATACTGTGACTCGCCTCGACCAAGACAAGGACGAGAGTAAGACGGACCTCTACCTCTTTGAATTTGGCAGCGGGAACAGTCGGCGCCTCACCTACGGCGGCAAGGAGGGCAAGGGTTGTTTCTCGCCTGATAGCAGTCGTCTCGCCTTTGTTTCCGGGCGTGACGGCAAGAGCCAAATCTACATCATCGAGCTAGCGTTCGGGGGCGAGCCGTGGCGACTTACGACCGAAGAAAATGTTGCCGGCAACCTGTGTTGGTTCCCTTGCGGCACACGCCTTGCTTACAGTGCCAAAGTCTTTAGCCAGGAGGAAGGCTGGCAACCTTACCCGGGCGCGCCGGAGGGTGACTCCGCCAGGCTAAAGCACTTAGCCGACAAACCTCACGCAGACAAGCAGCCCGAGCCAGACAAAAAAGAGAACCTCGTTAAGGTAGTAACCCGTTTTAGCTACCGGCGCGACGGCAGCGGGTATTTCGGCGACGTGCGCGAACATGTCTTCGTGCGCGAAGTACCTATCGCGCCGCCGCAGTCGCCCTTGCCAGCGGAAGGGCGTCGGATCACAAGTGGGGATTTTGACTACACAAGCTGTGATGTGTCGCCCGACGGAAGCTGCATCGTAACGTCTGCGCGCCGCAGCAAAGACGCAGACTATGTGCTCGCGCGCGACCTGTGGGTGTTTCCAGTTGATGGGGGCACCGAGGAGCTGCTGTACGCCGCACCCAGCCCTACTAGCAACCCGCGCTTTTCTCCGTGCGGAGAGTATGTAAGTTTCCTCGGGCACGCAGGGGAGAGCGCGACCTCAACCACTACAGGGCTCTACTTGCTGCCTTTTTTTGGCCAAGATCGATGCGCACATAGTGACGCGATAGCAGTCACCAAGCCCATCGACAGGCCCGCGCTTCCGGGGGGCTTTTGGCAAGGGAAGAGATTTGTGTTCCCTCTCGCCGATCAAGGCTGTGTGCACATCTATGCAGCGTCAGTAGATGGCACTGTGGAGGCCCTTCTGGCAGCGCAGCAGACTTCCTATTTATCTTTGGCCGGGGCAGGTAAGACCCTAGCCTACATTAAAGGTCGCTTTGACCTGTTGGAAGAAATATGGGCCTCGCGCGAAGGCGCAGAACGCGCGCTTACCGCTCACAACATGCAGGCGACGGCCGAGCTGCTGCTAGCTCCGGCCGAGCACATTGCCTTTGTCAGCGAGGACGGACAAGCGCTAGATGGGTGGCTCTTGTTACCCCCAGATCAGGCAGAGCAGACCGTGCACCCACTCATGCTATTCATCCATGGCGGGCCCCACGGCTGGTATGGACCACGCTTTATGCTCGATGCCCAAGTCTTTGCGGCTCTAGGCTATGCCGTGCTCCTGACTAACCCACGGGGAAGCGAGAGCTATGGCCAACGTTTCGCTGATATTATCGATGGCAACTGGGGCGACCTCGACTGCGGCGATGTCTTGGCCGCTGTCAAGGCGGTGAACGCGCGCGGGGTTGTCGACCAGTCGAAATTGTTCGCTCAAGGCTGGTCTTACGGCGGGTATCTCGCTTGCTGGTTGGTCACCAGGACCACCGAGTTTAACGCTGTTTGTGCCGGGGCACCGGTGTCTAACCTGCTTAGTGGCTACGGCACCTCCGACATCACCTTGGCCGACGAGCGCGAATACGGCGGCAAACCATGGGAAAGCGCCCCCCAGATGCTCCGCTCGTCCCCCGTCACTTTTGCTGACCGAGTCGAAACGCCCTTTATGTTGATGCACGGCGAGAACGACTTGCGCTGCCCCGTCAGCCAGAGCGAGGAATTCTACACAGCACTAAAAAGACAGGGTAAGGATGCGGTGCTGATTCGCTACCCAGGCGAGTCCCATGGGCTCAAGCGCCCCCTGCATCGACTAGACAAACTTACGCGGCAGATAGCTTGGTTTGAGTATCACCGGCGTCGCTAGAGCACTGCGACAGAGGGGACGGTTATTTTTGTCGCGCAATTCCGACAAAAAGAACCGTCCCCTCTGTCGCTTAGGTCTTACTTGACCGACTGAGCTTGGAAGTCGAAGGCCTTTTTTAACAATTTTAGTCCCCATTTACCCAAACACTTGCGTATCAATATGATTACCCATGCATCTAAGCCCATAATCAGGTTTAGCTGCCCACCTAAGTAAGCCCGCCAGACATTTTTAGCTGCTTGTTCAGGCCCAATTGATGCTTGTTTAATGAATGACCGATGCATCGCCTCACGCTTGTCTTCGGCCATGCCGAGGGCATTT
>JGI24118J20152_100107_pt1 | contig 10198 bp, 7 predicted proteins | sample Subbioug_CSW11AC_FD_20152 | JGI IMG/M metagenome (IMG submission 20152)
GCCGCTATGGCCAGGTCTTCATATATCATAACGGCGCGCAGTCTTACTACGGTGTGCGCGGCTTCCGCGGTTCCCTGCGCATCTAGCGGGGCATTAATCCCTACAGAACCAGATCCCCTGGCTTGTAGCCCTCGGGCAGTTCGTCTTCTTCAATAAACTGAAAGCTCTTGTCGCGTAGAATCGGCAAAAAGGCCTCGTACGGGAGCCGTGAAAATTCACAGGCATAGTTACTGGCCCCGAACCACATCCCCTGATTAGTGCCGAGATTTAAACCGCGGGCAAATTTAGTGTAGTTTGAACAATCATGAACAGCCAGATCCCAGTTTTCTTCTGCTGCTACGGCCATGAATTTAAGCGTGAGTTCTCTGCTCCAAATCGGAGATATATAGCCTTGCCGACAAATGTACATGTTTTCGCCAAGGTAGTTTTCGATATTGTTCTCATTTAGGTGTAGCTCTGCACAGTTAATAAAATCGAGGCCTGTCGCCAAGATGGCCTCCTTCTTTTGAAAAAACTGCTCATAAAATTCAGGCGTCATGGGTGTTTCGATGCCTACCCCGGCGATATACTTTTTAGCCAGCCCCATATTTTCGATTACTCGGTCGGAACATAGAGAGGCACCTAAGTTAAAACGTAACTCATTAAGACCTGCTTCTCCTACTGCCTGCAAGCTTTGCTCTGTGGCTAAAGTGCCATTCGTGTACATATGCTGATGAATGCCTGCGTCGCTAAACCTCTTGATGACCGGGAGGTATTTTTCGATTTCCATAAATGGCTCAAGATAGACGTAAGCAATGCCTGTGGGCTTCTTCTGAATAGAAAACAGCAAGGGGAGGTCCTTCTCATATAGTTTAGTGCCTCCAACCTCCCACATTCCCTCGCCGACCGGAGGAATGTCGTCGAGCTGCCCGTAGTTGTAACAGAAACGGCACTCTAGGTTGCATTTGTTGGTTTTACGTATGGCACCTAGCCCTGTCCCTAGCAAGCAGGAACGGCAACCGTTTGGGAATTTACTTTCTGGCCCCACGTAGAAAGTCCTGTTCTCAAGCGTCTTTAAGCCTCGAACATGGGCCATTAACTCTTCATTGCGGTGGTCAATCGCGGCCTCGATTTGCGCAAAGGTAGCGTAAAGTATCTCTTGCTGCTTTACGCTTAGCTCCTCGTCTTCAGGTAGCATCGCGTAAAACAGAAACCAGTCCAAAGCGTCCTTCTTAGAAATCCTCACCCTGCATCCTCCCTATGAACCCTTCTAGCTCTACTGGCCAGGCTGTTTACCTCCGGCACGGCGGGGCTTACTTAGTGTTGACGAAAAATGTTCTCGGCGGCCGAGGCCCAAAGTATTGGAAAAAGTCCACCTTGATATCCCCATTGTAGAGTTTGCGCTTCTTACTGGCACTGCGGCCGAAAAGTTTCTCGAAGTCGGGGTGCGCAGTGATAATGTAGTAGGACCAAGAGTCGAGTTTAGAAAAAACCATGCCCATTTCTTGATACAATTTCTCCAGTTGCCCTCTTTCCCCTAGCCGCTCGCCATAGGGGGGGTTGCAGATTATCTTGCCATACTGTGCTGTGGAGCTACAAGCGGCTAGCGGACGCACCTCAAAACGAGTGTGTGCTTCCACCCCTGCTGCTCTGGCATTAAGCCTTGCGGCCTGCACGGCCTTAGGGTCGCAATCTGCGCCTAGTATCTCTAATTGCCTGTCGAGCCTGATCATATCCTGTGCTTCTTGGCGCGCTTGCCGCCACAGTTCTTCTGGTATTAAGGGCCACTTCTCTGATACAAACTCACGCCTGTAGCCTGGGGCCATACTTAGTCCCAGCAGGGCCGCTTCGATGGGGATTGTCCCCGAACCACAAAAAGGATCAATAAGCGGGGTATCTGGATACCACTTAGACAATGTAAGCAAAGCTGCTGCCAAGGTCTCTTTTATGGGCGCGTTACCGGCATGTGTTCGATAACCCCTTTTGTGCAGTCCGGGCCCCGAGGTATCGATGGTCAATGTAGCAGTATTGTTAAGCAGGGCGACCTCAATTGTATAACGAGGCCCTGTCTCGGCAAACCAAGCAACCTGGTATTTTAGCTTCAGCTTTTCCACAACCGCTTTCTTGACTATCGCTTGACAGTCAGAAACACTGTACAAGGTTGATTTAATGGACTTTCCTTCCACCGGAAAAGTAGCGTCTGCAGGGAGATACTGCTCCCACGGCAAAGCCTTTACCTGCTCAAAGAGGCTGTCAAAGGTTTCTGCTTGGAACTCGCCCACTTTTAGGCGCACGCGGTCCGCAGATCTAAGCCACATGTTAGAACGGCAGATCCCTAATAAATCTGCCCGATAGGTCACCTTGCCATTGTCAATTTTAGCATCCTCATAGCCAAGCTTCTTGACCTCATCGGCTACCACGCTTTCCAAACCAAAAGTAGCCGTCGCGATTAATTCATACCCATGCACTACTTGTTTCCCCCGCTCTCAATCCAAAGCTCGCTGGCTATGTTTACGATATTAACAAAGCAATTTGAGGGTGGCAACCTTTTCGCGGATGTGAAGGTAATTTTTCGTGCCTGAAAAGAGGAAAAAACTCTGCTCTAGCCAATAAGAGGCACTAAGGAGCAAAGGTGTAGGAGGGTGATTAAGTGAAGATAGCAATTATTGGCGGAGGCAGTGCCTATACTCCGGGGCTCATCGAGGGGCTGTTAAAAATACGCCACGAAGTGCCTTGGCAAGAGGTCTGCCTAATGGACATCGACGTTCGCAAACTAGAGATTGTCGGCGAACTGGTGGCCAAGATGCTTAGAGAGATCGATGCCACTATTAAGGTCAGCACCACCGTAGACCGCATAGAAGCAGTTCGGGGCAGCGCGTTTGTCTTGTGCCAGATACGCGTAGGCGGACTAGCTGGCAGGGTGCTTGATGAAAAGATACCTCTGCAGTTTGGGGTGATTGGGCAAGAGACGGTAGGCCCCGGTGGCTTTGCCATGGCCTTACGCACCCTGCCTGTTATGCTCGACCTAGCGCGAGATATCGAGCAGCATGCTCCCGAGGCCTGGCTCATAAATTATGCTAACCCCTCGGGCATGGTGGCGGCACTCTTAGCTAAGCACTGCAAAATCAAGGCCGTCAGCATTTGTGATGTGCCAATTGGCATACAGTACTTTTTGGCCGAGGCCCTGAAGGTATCCCCCCGCAAGGTCAAGCTAGACTACGTCGGACTCAATCATCTCGGTTGGTTTCGTCGCATCTTTGCCGAGGGCAAGGACATAACACCCTTTATACACCACATGGTGCGCTCAGTTGACATTTTGCCCCTCTTGCCTAGCAGTGATGGCAAGACCATCGAGGAAACCAAGATGATGTTACGCCTCTACAACAAACTAGGTGTCATCCCCTCACCCTATCTTCAGTATTACTACTTGACGCGCGAGTGTCTCGCCAAGCAGAAAGAGGCAGCTAAGACACGCGGCGAGGAAGTGCAAGACATAGAGAAGGAGCTCCTCAGCCACTTTGCGGCGGTGTCGCAGGGCGGAGACGTGCATCTCTGGAAGAGCCGCGGCGGAGCCTGGCATTCGGAACTGATGGTCAATATTTTGAGCAGCATCCACAACGACAAAGGTGAAGAATACATCGTCAACGTCATTAATCACGGCTGTGTTCCTGGCATGGCCGATGACGCCTGTGTCGAGATCCCGTGCATCATCGACAGGCGCGGGGTGCGGCCCATGCCAGTAGAAGCCCCGTCGCTAGACATGCTTGGCCTTATGCAAGTAGTGGCGGCCTACGAAGCTTTGACTGTAGAGGCGGCCCTCGAGGGTAACTACAGAAAAGCCTTGTTAGCGCTCAACCTTAACCCAGTGGTGCCTTCTTTAGAAGTGGCTGAACAGATACTTGATGCCTATATCGAGGCTCACGCTGGGCAGATTAAGCTATCCTAATGCGGGTGGTCGTCTCATAGACTTAGATGACTTAGGAGGGGGGCTACTAGGTGAAGTGGCGTGAAGTAATGCAGCGCACAGCAAGGGCCTTGATGGTGCCCATTGTAGTTTTGCCAGTGGGGGCACTGCTTATGGCAGCGGGCCGCTTTGGCCCAGGTTTCTTTGGGGCGGCGGGGGCCGCGATAATAATTGAGTACCTGCCACTCATGTTTGCTATGGGGGTGGCCTTAGGTTTCACTAACTCCGACGGTATGGCCGCCTTCGCCGCAGCTCTTGGCCATGTCGTGCTGGTAGCAGTAATGCTGGCCATAAATCCGGGGATTACGCTAGAGAGCGGCAGGGTGATCCCTAACGAAATGAGTGTCCTTGGCGGCATTATGGTCGGTGCCTACACCGCCCTGCTCTACTATCGCTTTCGCAATGTGCGTTTACCAGAATATCTAGGCTTCTTCTCGGGCAAGCGCTTTGTGGTGCTAGTTACAGCCGTGTCGAGCGTGGCGGTAGGCTTTATGTTTGGTCACCTCTGGCCACCTGTTAACACCATGATTCTAGCGGTCGGGTCGTGGATATTCGCTACCGGTGGGTACGGTATTTTTGCCTATGGCATCTTGAACCGACTACTCATACCGACTGGGTTGCACCACATTATCGCTAACTTAGTAGAGCATGTGTTTGGCTCTTACGTAACCCCTGCGGGGAGCCTGGTGACGGGCGAAGTAGCACGTTTTATGGCGGGCGACCCCACCGCTGGTTTCTTTACGGGTGGGCTATTTGTCACCAAACTATTTGCCTTGCCTGCTGCAGCGCTCGCCATGCTGCACGAGGCGCGCCCCGAGAACCGCAAGCAAGTGGCGGGGTTAATGCTGACAGCCGCCCTAACCTCTATCATGGTAGGCATAACTGAGCCAGTAGAGTTCGTCTTTATTTTTACGGCGCCGCTACTATTTGTAGTGCATGCTCTTTTTACGGGCTTCACAGTTCTAGCGGCGTTTCTCTTAGGCATCCGCCACTATGGCTATGCCCTGCCTATGTTCTTTATTAACTTGGGTCCGGCCGAAAACCCCTGGCTGATATTCCCTTTAGGAGTAGTCGTTGCGCTAGTATACTACTTTACCTTTCGGCTTATCATTCGCAAGTTTAACTACCCGACGCCGGGGCGCGACAACCCCGAGACCACCAGTACCGCCCGCAAAGCTGAGAGCACAGCTAAGAAGAGAGCCGACGCCGAGGCAGAGTTGGTAGAAAAACTAGTGGTAGCACTGGGCGGGCTAACGAATATCGTTGATATTACAGCCTGCTTGAGTCGGCTGCGCGTTTGCCTGCTTAATCCTCAGGGGGTAGACGAAGAGAAACTCGCCGCCTTGCCCTCCTCGGGCGTCATCCGTACAGATACCAACAACTGGCAAATAGTAATGGGCACCAACAGCGAACAGCTTCGCGAACGCATCAGCGAAATGCTGAACCAAGCAAAATTTGTGACCTTACTTTCTCCCCTAGACGGGGCAATCATCCCCCTTAGTGCCATTCCAGACGAGGCTTTCGCCCAGGGAATGCTTGGCCCGGGGGTGGGCATCGTGCCGCAGGGCAACGTACTGGCTGCGCCAATTTCCGGCCGCGTAGCCAAGATATTCCCCGGCGGTCATGCCGTGGTGCTGCAGACCGACACCGGCCTAGAAGTGCTGCTCCACATCGGTATCGACACGGTAGAGCTACGCGGTCAAGGCTTCGAGCTACTGTGCCGTGAAGGAGCGGAGGTTATACCGGGGCAGGCTCTAGTTAAGTTTGACCGTGAGGCTATCGAGGCGGCCAAAAAAAGCACCCATTCAGTGATGACCATACTTAACAAAGAGCTCGTCTTAGAACACCAAGCTGTTACCGAGGGCAGAGTCGTGCGCGGCAGCAGTGTGGCCTTTAAGATGCAGCTACGCTAAAGACTGTACCTTAGTAGCCAGGCCAGCACATCTTGAAAAACCTGCTGCCGATTGACTTCGTGCAGCATTTCATGCCTGCCGTTCTCCCTGTTTTTTTAACGCCCGCACCCATTTGACCCACTGGGCCTAACGCGCCGGACATTACCAGCATGGGTAAAGGCTGTCTTCGTTGGTGCAAAGGTCTTGTTAAATGACCCAAAGGAAAGCTTGTCTAGTAGCTTAGACGGTCGATCACCCTTTAGGTACATTTCGAGAGTGCCGATAAGAGCCGCCGCCTGTAGTTCAATTTTTTTAGCGACTTCATCGCCATGATCATTAAGGTAGGTGCGCACCACATAGGAGCCCATGCTGTGCCCAAAATCGATACCCCTTAACCGTCACTTCATGGCAGGAGCGAAACTCAAATGGCGTTCTCATGCACAACACGAAGTCACGATAGCGAACTCCATCTACCCACAGCGTGACGACAACTGATTGTACCAGCTTCCTGCCTCGCTCAAACGAGACAACGGAGCTTCTTCAGAACCAAGCGGGATTTAGTTCCCTGCACATCACATACTTCGAGAGGGACAATTTTCCACGGGATACTTCCTGCAGTAGACTGGCTAGGTAGTCGGGCAAGAAGAGGTCATATTTTACCTCCATGATCATCAGGTGCTCTTCCATGGCCTTGACTAGGATTTGATCGGTATCGAATATGTCTGTTCTAGTCCCCGCACGCAACATCTTGTCAAAGGTGATTCTGATCCCCATGTAGGGCAACATATATGCTTCACGCGTGTAGTCCACAACCACTTTAGGTCGCAAGAGCGCCTGTTTAAACTCATAGTAAAACATCAGGGCAGTCTCTGTGCCAGCGTCTCGCAGAAACTCTATGTTATTCGTTATCATAGCGTCGTACTCAGGTCGCGAGATTTGAACTGCTTCTTTTTTAATCATGTTGTTGAATCTGCTTTTTTTCTCCAATTTTATTATTTGGTCGCAACAATTATAGATGCGTATCCTGATTTTCTTCCTGTTTAGCAAGCCGGCTTGCTTAGAAAACATCGCGCTATCGTCCATGTCATCAAAGTATAGACTGCGTACATTGTAGCCGTGGTCATCCATAGAATGGCTGTCTTGCTGCAGCACAAACTTGAGCCTGTTACGGAGGACCAAGTATTCATGATAACTGACCAAGTATTTCAGTTCATGCCGGGCTCTACTGCTGGCCTCTACGTCTTGAATAGAAATGCCGTCACGCGCAGTCAATTTAATCGACCTCAAATCTACTGACGCCGAGGTAGTTGACATTGTCTTCACTAAGGTATCGATCAAAGGCGGTCTGATGATTGCCTTTGCTGTCTCTAATCAGAACGCGCCAAAAATACGTCCCTGCAGGCAGCGGATTAAGTGCCACTTCGTTCTTCACCAGGTCTGTCTGCCTAATGAGGATCTCCGCAAAGTCTGGCGTCCGGCTTACTTCTAGGTCATAGACAATGGTGTCTCCCTGTAGATCGTCAGACTCTGACCACCTGAAGACAAGTTTCTCCCCCTCACGGAAAGGAACCCCTAAGAAAACCGGCATCGGGTTCTCTAAGGCCTGACGAAACTCCGCAAGATTTTTTGTCGGCTCCTCTACAATGCGCCAAAACTCTTGCTCAAAATCTGCCGTGTTCAAGTACTCTGCATCTGGCATTCTCCCGACGAATCTCGACACTACAGGATGGTAAGCCCCTAAGAGAGCTCGGGTTCGATCAGTGGTAATGATTGTCTCAAGCAAGTGCTCCATTTTAGCCACGAGCGCTTGGACATTCTCGGGCTCCTGCAAAAACCGTCTGTGGAGAACGACGCCCCAGTAGTTAGAAGCTCCCTTCTCCCAGCGGCCTCGCCTTAGCTCCCTGTCCTTGCCGAGCTGGCCGTAAAAGCCCCACGCCCCATCGTAGTCCCAGGGCAGAAAATACCATGCGTCGGAGTCGCTAGGGCTGTACAACATGAAGTTCTGTGTCCTAGTATCTATGTTGCCAAAGAGAATGTTTACCGCCAGCCAAGTTAAATAATTGTTGCGATTAAAGTGTTTGTCCACCACATCATTTATATCTAACTCAAGGTTATTAACATCATCGAGCATGCCCAGCAATTTGCTATGATCCTGGTTGCCTCTAATCCCGAGGATTTGCTGGAACTTACCTTCGTCGTAGTCGGGGTCTTCCTGATGTTTCAAGTGATCTGGATACCTGTGGAACTCAAAGAACTCCGCCTTGTACAGGTGGCCCTCGGTATCTAGGCCGCGCACCCGAAGAAATAGATTATTCGGCTGTTCCACCATAGTAAAGAGACCGTAGTCCACAAAACCCGTGGCCGCCGGATTTTTGGATAGATCTCTTATGAACAACTGTACAAACTGCGTCCTCAGGCCAGCAATATGAGGGATAACCTCCATGTAGTCAAAACTCAGCTTGTTGCGCACTCGAGTGAGATCGTAGGGATGCTTGTTAAGGTTAATTGTCCACAGCCCGTTCCACGCGCTCATCCTGCGGTCTAGCCTAAGTTTATAAGACTTTTGCCTCGCCAATCTCGAGGTGGCCCCTCTTACTTCCAAGGTTGCATTGCTGTCGTTCAGCCCAAAGCCATAGTAGCCCGCAACGGGGCCTTCTGCATCCCCTTCTTGAAATACTACCTCCACTGTGGGCTCAAAATCGTCACTGCCGTATCTGTCGCCTTCCACGTCGGAGAGAGTGTACTTACCGCCACCTTTGACCGTAACATAAAGATACTTAAGGCTACCGTCTTCATCATTGATGTAGACATCGCGATTGTAAACGAAGTCTGGTGTTCTCGCTAACTCAGCACTGTCGCGGGGCATGGTGCTCCTCTGGCATGCTGACAATAGGGGGGTCAACAGGGCGATGACCAAGAGCACGCGCAAACACTTTGCATTCATGTAGCAGACCCTCCTCATACCGAAAGTCAAGAAACATGCTCTCCACTGTAGCGCATCAAAACGGCATCGCTTACGCCCTGAATAGAGGTAAGCCTGCCCATAAAAGAAGTGTCCTCTCCTACCATCCGGAGTTCAACCACTAGCTCTGTTTTATCGCGCGCCACAGTCTTAGATTTCACCGCATGTCTTATCTTTTTAAGTTCGTCCGCCACATTTCTGTCAGCGAGGCTTTCATTAATATAGCGTACGATAAGCATAAAGGTTAGATTTGTTGCTTTGCGCCTCAGCAAGTAAAGCAATGCGAGGCTGATGAAAGCCGCGCCAATGAAAGCCAGAAGGTATAGCTTTGCCCCGGCGGCCAAACCAGTAGAAATCGACCAAAAAACAAAAACTATGTCCAAAGGGTCCTTGAGCGCTGTTCTGAATCGTACAATGCTTAGGGCACCCACCATTCCCAGCGTCAAGACGAGGTTTATACCTATCGTCATGATCACCATGGCGGTGATCAGCGTCAGCACAACCAACGACACACTAAATGAATAGCTATACAATACGCCCTGAAAAGTTGTCTTGTAAATGTGTGAAATCAACAGTCCCAAAAGAAACGCTATAGTCAACCCTATGAAGATATCCGCAATCAGCAGCCTGCCTTCAGGTGGAGCAATCAAGTTTCTCAGCAGGTCAGTGATGTCGAAAGTGGATTCTTGCATACTACCCCAGCCTCACTCTCTAGTCATTTCTAGGTCGCTACAATACTAACTATTACTAACATTATACCGCACTGAAGCGTGACCAACAAAGAAATAACTGATTAATCTTGACTGTTGACTTGCCTATCAAGAGCATGTCAACGTAGCCCCCGGGCAATGCGCTGGCGCAAGGCGGCAAAGACTATTCCCGTAATAACTAGGATGATGGTGCTGTTCCGGAGGACTTCTCCCCAGGTAGCATTGCCTAGTAGAATGGCGTTCATGTTCAAGTAACCCCAGTAGAACGGCGACCAGTAAAGGACAAATTGCCAGCGTTCGGCTAACAACGTGGCTCCGAGCACCGAGGCCAGGACGGGCACAAACACGCCTTTCATGGCGGCGATCCCAGAAATGGGCTCGTCATTAGTCACGCCAACTAAAAAGCCGATGATTAAGCTGATAAAGGCGAGACTCACCATGCTCACTAAGAACATGCCGAGGTTAAAGTCCCTAAAACCCAGCAAGTAGACCGCCATGCTGCCCCCAACTACGGGAGTCAAAAACCCGAGCAAACCCTTGCCGAGAATAAACTCTAACCGGCTAGCAGGGGTAACGTTCATGGCGCTTAAGGTGTTGCTCATCTTTTCTTCGATGAGGTTAAGGAGTATTAACATCCCGCCAAACACTGTCGTCATAATGAGTAAGAGGAGGCCCCCCTGCAGGATTAAGG
>JGI24118J20152_100109_pt1 | contig 9988 bp, 9 predicted proteins | sample Subbioug_CSW11AC_FD_20152 | JGI IMG/M metagenome (IMG submission 20152)
ACCACGGGCCCAAGCCACGACAACACGGCTCCTCCCCAGTTGCCGGGCGGCCCGTGGCGGGCGAGATAAGCGGCCATGGCACACCATGGCAAAGCCACGGCAAAGGCGAGAAGTACCGCTATCCAGCCCGAAGCCCCGGCGAACGGCACAACTACACCCGCCACCGGGAAGAAAACCGTGCCCACAGTCACCGTCACAATCATTAAGAAGCCCTGCGACAGACCTATGCTGATTTTGGTCATGGCTTTTTCCTGCGTGTGGGGCGGGGCAGTGGGGTGTCCATGCGCATCTCCTCCGGCGAGGCCAGTATTGACGGCCGCTTTTGATGCATGAACTTTGGCACTCTGACAAAAACATCTATCGCCCCCCGCAAATTAAAGGGCGCTATGGGGTACATGTAGGGATAACCAAAGGAGCGCAAGGATGTTACAGCAATCAAAATATAGATTAGTGCCCAGACTACACCGAATACCCCTAAAATGCTACCAGCGATAAGCACGGGGTACTTGAGAAAACGTAGTGGTGAAAGAAAAGTGACAGAGGGTTGCGTGAAGATTGATAACCCGGTGAGGGCGGCGACAATCACCATGGCCGGGCTCACTAAGCCCGCCTGCACCGCCGCCTGCCCTAAAATTATGCCTCCGACAATACCAAGCGCCTGGCCAATGCGGGTGGGCATCCTGGTGCTCGATTCCACGATCAGGTCAAAGGCCAGTATAAGCACGAATATTTCAAGTACCGTGGGCAGGGGGACACCCTCTCTGCCCGCGACAATAGAGTCAAATAGAGGAGTCGGAATTATGCCATGGTGAAAGGCCACCAGCGCTATCCACATGCCAGGGAGAAAAACCGAGAGGAGCAGACCCACCAGCCTAATAAGGCGAAAAAACGTGCCCGACATCGGTCGGTCAAAGTAGTCTTCGGAGGCCTGCAAGAACTCTGGAGCAAAGGTCGGCGCAATGAGCGCGCTACTATCGCCCTCCGCCATGACCGCGACGCGCCCTTCCATTAGTGCGGCCATTACCCTGACGGGGATTTCTGTCGACCTTAGAGTAGGGAAGATAGACCTCGGGTCGTCCTCTAGAAAATCGGCTAAGTAGGTGATACCTAAGGCAAAGTCGATGTCGATGCGCCGTAGCCGCTCGTCCATTTCGTCGACTAACTTGGCTGCTGCAATGCGTTCTAAGTACAAAATGGCCACCGTGGTGCGCGAGCGACGACCAATAGTCAGTTCCTTTACTTTAAAATCTGGAGTCGCTATCCTGCGCCGCAGCAAGGCTATGTTGCTGCCTAAACTCTCGCAGAAGCTTTCGTGTGGGCCTATCAATATATCCTCTTGAATGGCTCGCTCAATCGGCCTGTGTTCCATGGCAAAGAGCGGCACTAGTAGCACACATGTTTCGCCCGCCAAGAGCACGGCCACAGCACCATCGGACAAAGCGCAGGCTACTTTTTGCAGATCGCTCTCAAGACTGTATTCCGGCACATGCACAATCTGCTGCGCTATGTACTCCATGTCAGAGCGTCCCCCATGTCTCTGCAGAGGCCCGACGATGGATTCGCTGACAAAGGGCAGATTGACCACATTGGCAAAGTAGAGCACCGCGCCCTGAGTGCCTTTACTGGTGGTTAACAAGCGCTCTCTAAGATCGGCAGAGCTGGCCAAAATGGCCTTTAACCCGGCGCAATCATGGGCCAGATGGCCGCTGAAGCAGCCCTCCGCGGTGGGAGTCTTGGCAAATTCCTTGACCGGTAGTGGTTTTCGCAATGCTCTTACTTTCTTCCGCACAGACCTCACCTGACCTCAGGGGTATTTTTCTCTAAAGACTGGGAGACTATGCAGAGATGCCCACACTAGAGGCAATTAGGCGATAGGCCTTTCGTTACCCACACTGTCACAATGTGAGAAGGTCAGCCGCGAAACATAGGAGTGATGAACATGCAAGTACTTCGCGACTTCGGAGACTGGGACAGAATGCTCAAGAACAGCACTGGCGATCAGGCGACGCCTCGCCTCGACCACGCGTGGAGAGCGCCCCTTGCCGCGCATGATGCTTAGGGCCACTCCCGTAACCTCTTCAATATGCGTAGCAATTGCCTCTAATACATCTGGCACATGCCGCACGCCACTATGTGAACGCGAATTCTCTTCGCGGCAAAATACCTGCTCTAGCTCCGCGGGACTTACCTCTCTCTTCAAAAGGCCAAGATAAAGACGAATGGCTTCTTTACGGTCGGGGCTAAGTAAGGCGAGCATTGCTGCGCTATCTACAAACGGGTATTTCTCTCCGCCCAAGTAAGCGGAATGACTGGTATAACGCGCTAAGTTAGGGTGCTGACAGTGCCCATAGCGCACGGGTAGCTGGTGCAAGTAGGCGGCAAGGGTGAGAAGCCGCCGATCGGGATGACAGACATGTCGTTCAAAGCGCGCGCCTAGGCCCTCGCCTGCCCGTGTCGGACAGAGCCGAGAGACCACCTCAACACAGCCCTTACTTGTGCCCTGTAGTGCGAGGTGGACTTGTGACTCCAAAAAAGCAAAGGCATACACATGGATACTAGAGAAAGCTTTGCACTCCGCCAGGGCATTAACCATTTCTTGTTTGGCACGGTCCGAAGAAAAGGCCATATCCCTTCGATCTCCGTGCACCACGCAGTAGTAAACACTCTGTTCTTGCATCTAACTCGCCTCCACGTCTCAACTTTTAGGGTGAATACCACACCCATATTGTGAGTTCCTGCCATGGAGTTACTTTAGTGACAAAAAACATTTCGCTAAATTCAGACAAATGAGGCATTTTAGCGCGACAAACCGCGAAGCACCCCGACTTATGTCTCTGTGCGCGGTCGCTTTAACTTTTGCATAAGCATGGTAGCCTCGCATCGTCGCTGTTCTTCTTGGGACTTATTGAGCGTAATCGCAATGTCGAGTACCGACCCCTCGCTGATTGGCGGTAAACAAGTCAACGGTAGGCACACCCTTACCTCTTCTTCTCCGAGCAGAAGAACTGCCTGCAGAGACTCGATGCGATCCACAACGGCAATCATCTTCACGCCAAAACCCCCTAGGTTATTTTCGCTCTGTCCGTATAGAAAAAGTCTCCCCGTCCGTCCTGAGGACTATAGTGCCATGTCTATCGGTGCGGTAGATGTCAGCGCCTACCTCCCTGAGGCGGGCAAGCACGGCTGGGGAGGGGTGGCCGAACGAATTGTCCGCTCCAACCGAGATGATGGCTACCCTTGGGCGCACCGCCTGCAGAAAGTCTGTGGTGCTCGAAGTATTACTGCCGTGGTGGCCGACTTTGAGCACTGTAGCCGACAAGCCCCCCGCCTGCAACAGATCCCTCTCCGCGTCACTCTCCATATCGCCGGTGAGCAAAAGACTGACCGTCCCTGCCCTAACCATGACGACCACTGAACCATCGTTCAAGTTATCATAAGCTCGGAGCGGACCAATAACCCTAAGCTCTACATTGGCTGCCAACTCGATAATCTGCCCAGCAGGTGTCTCGAAAGGTATGTTCTTGTCGTCAATTGTCCTCAGGTAGTTTAAAAATGTTTGCGTGGTATGTACTTGCCCAGAATCGATGATGCGCGCCACTGGCATTTGCTGAAACACTTCTTCTAGTCCCCCAATATGATCTGCATGTGGATGAGTCGCGATTAAGAGGTCTATCTTGCGGACGCCCTGGGCTCGCAAGTAGGCAACGACCCGCGCACCGCTCGCCCGGTCACCGGCATCGATAAGTATGTTCTGCGCACCAGCCTGCAAGAGAATGCTGTCGCCTTGGCCCACATCAATAAAATGTGCCGTGAAGAGGGCTGGTATAGTCGAGTGGGACTGACAACCTAGGAGGGAAAGTATAGCTAGCACAATCACAGCCGCAAACAAAATGCGCCTCATTAACACAACGCCTCTTTCTTCCTTTGTATAGTAAAAAAACACCAGTATTACCTGGTGTTAGTTTTTTTGTGGTGTCCGAGGTGGGACTTGAACCCACATGGTCTCCCATACGCCCCTCAAACGTACGCGTCTGCCAGTTCCGCCACTCGGACAGCTGATGTCTCGTTGAAAATAGGTAAGTGGTGCCGAAGGTGGGATTCGAACCCACATGAGCTTTCACTCACTGCGCCCTGAACGCAGCGCGTCTGCCAGTTCCACCACTTCGGCTTCAACCGCCGATACTTATCTTACAAGCAAACTGTCCGTGTGTCAAGGGAGATTATTGTGTTTTACGGCCATACAGTTCGCGATAAACTTGTTGGATGCGCAGCACGCGCCAAACATAGTGTCGCGTCTCTGAGAAGGGAATGCTCGCAATGTCTGCCACTTGGCCGCTCCAAACACCCTCTTTGAGCCAATTTTTGACATTACCTCTGCCTCCATTGTAGGCGGCCAGCGCCACGACCAGGTTGCCGTCAAACTGTTCCTTAAGATTTCTTAAGTACCATGTGCCCATCATAATGTTAGTCTCGGGGTTGTCGAGCCTATCTTCACTGTAATCTGGCACCTCTACTTGGCTGGCAATCCATTGCCCCGTGGTAGGAATAATTTGCATCAACCCTCGCGCACCTTTGGGCGATACAGCCTTGCTTCTAAAGCTACTCTCTACCCGTATGACCGCCGCGACTAGAAAGGGGTCTAAGCCATGTAGCTCGGCATAACGCAGAACTATGTCTCGATAAGGCCAAGGGTAGATAATGCGCCACAGGGACGGGGCGATGAGTACTGCCATAACTACCATGACTGCGACCAATGTCAGCAACAAGGCATACCGACGCACGCTTAGTTTTCGCCTCCGCAAATGCTCATGTAGTAGCGCTCCACTTGCATCTTAGTGTCCCCAAGGCTACCCTCGGTGTATATCACCCTGTGGGCAAGTTCTATTTTCTCAGCTAGCGGCATCTGCGTCGCCATGCGCACCAGGGCTTCTTCTTCCGAGAGGTCGCGCGCCATAACACGCTGGAGCTGGGTCTCATGCGTGCACACAACCACCCATACTTCATCTACAAGTTGGTTTAATTTTGCCTCAAATAAGAGGGGCACTTCAAAAGCTACTGCGCAATGCCCCACGACTTCTAGCGAGCGAAATATTTCCATCATTTCAGACCATATCCTGCCATGAGACAGGCTCTCGAGTAAGCGCCGCTTCTCGCCGTCGGCAAAAACAAGGGCTCCTAGCTTCGCCCTGTCAATCATGCCATTTGGTCGCAGTATGGTACGCCCAAAGTGAGTCACTACTTCGTTATATACGTCCTCACCGGGCTGCATTAATTCAGCCGCGACTTTGTCGGCGTCTACGATGGGGACTTTAAGTGCGGCTAACATACCCGCCACCGTCGACTTGCCTGTACCGATACCCCCGGTAATGCCAATAAGAACTGCCATGCCCTCTCTCCCCTTCTCGTTGCCCTATACCTGACAGTTGGGGCAGAGATGCGTGCCCCTACCTGCGATGACCAAGCGTGCAATTGGCGTCTGACATTTTGAGCAAGGCTGGCCCTTCTGCCCATATACTTTTAGTTTATGCTGAAAACCGCCACTCTCGCCAGAGCCATCGACATAGTCGCGCAGAGTAGTGCCACGCATAAGAATACCTTGATTCAGCACCTCCTGCAAGTGCCTATGCAAACGCGCAATTTCCTCCGGGGCAAGGCTACCGGCAGCACGCGCAGGGTGCAGACCAGCCCCAAACAGGGCTTCGTCGGCATAAATGTTACCTACTCCCGCTATTCGCGCTTGGTCAAGCAGCACTGCCTTAATCTTACCCCTACGACCGCTCAATAGCGCCTCGAGATGCCCAACAGTAAAATCTAGAGCTAGCGGCTCTACACCGAGCCGCTCTAGGCGTGCCACCTGCTCGATTCCGCTATCCGGGGCCAAAAACCAGTAACCAAACTGACGAATGTCAGTGTAACGCAGCACCATTCCTGCCGCAAACTTAAGCACAATATGCGTATGTGGCGGGCACGGCGCATCTTCGTGAACAAACCGCAACTGCCCGGTCATGCGCAAATGAACCACCAGCGTATATCCACCTGAGAGCCTGAGCACAAGGTACTTGCCACGCCTTAAGATGTCTTCTACATGGCGACCTCTAATGCTTTGGCTAAACTCTTCTGCACTGAGATTTTGTAGCAACTTGGGGAGGTAAATCTCGCACCCCAAGATAGGCAAGCCCACAAGATGTGGCAACAAACTACGGCGTATAGTTTCAACTTCGGGCAGTTCAGGCATGTGGAGCCTCGGCCCTATCCATAGTCAGGGGACGAAGATCGTACCAGTTTAAGCCCATCTTAAAGTCCACTTGCAAGGGAACGCTTAGTGCCAGTGCTGTCTCCATGGCTTGGCACACGAGGGGCGCTAAGAAGCTTAGCTCTGCTTCGGTCGTCTCAAAAACTAGCTCATCGTGCACCTGTAAAATCATGCGCGAGCAAAGACCCTTAAGCTTGAGTTCGCTAGCAATTTTTACCATGGCAAGCTTGATCAAATCCGCTGCAGTCCCCTGAATGGGCGTATTCATAGCCGTGCGCTCGGCAAAAGAGCGCAAAGTGAAGTTCTTGCTATTGATATCGGGCAGAAAGCGCCGCCGATGCAGCAGTGTTGTTACAAAACCTGTAGCTCTGGCCTCGGCAATAGTACGCTCTATGTACTCCTTTACGCCCCGATAGCGCTTGAAGTAATTGTCAATGTAAGCCTTGGCTTCAGCGCGGCTTACCTTGATGTCCCTTGACAGGCCATAATCACTAATACCATAGACTATGCCAAAATTTACGGCCTTAGCTCTCCCGCGCATGCTAGGGGTGACTTCATCTAGACTTACGCCGAACACTTCGGCGGCAGTGCGGCGGTGGACGTCTTCACCCTGTAAAAAAGCAGCGGTCAAGATCGGGTCCTTGGATAGATGCGCTAGGATGCGTAGCTCAATCTGGGAATAATCAGCCGCTAAAATGTGGGTAAACTTAGCCCCTGGCTTGAAGGCTTTGCGGATAAGCCGACCCTCGGGCAGCCTGATGGGGATGTTCTGCAAATTAGGTTCTGTGCTGCTCAAACGCCCAGTTGCGGTTACGGTCTGGTTGTAAGTAGTGTGAATCCTGCCTACAGGAGAAATTACTTTTTGTAGTCCCTCCAAGTAAGTTGAATGCAGCTTGGCCAGCGTACGGTGCTCAAGTATCTTACCGACTAAAGGGTGTTGATCTGCTAAAGACTCTAAGACATCGGCATCGGTGGAGTAACCGGTTTTGGTCTTTTTAGAAGTGGGCAACTTCAGTTTTTCAAAGAGGATGACCCCTAGTTGCTTCGGGGAACTGATGTTAAACTCCTCCCCCGCCAAAACATAAATGTCCGTAACGATTTCTTTAAGGCGCAGGTTCGCTTGCCAGGCCATCTCTCGCAAAACCCCACTGTCGACCGCAATGCCGGTGATCTCCATTTCAGCCAGCACCCGACTAAGAGGCAGCTCGACTTGACTGTACAAGTCGATAAGCTCTTTTTCGATAAGCTGCGCCCTTAAAACTGGCTCTAGGGCGAGGAGAGCAAAAGCTTGTGCATCGTCAGCCATCGTTTTATCTAGATAATGTGTCACCAGCTCTCCCACGCTGTAGCTTGAACGGGTGGGGTCGAGCAGGTAGGTTGCTAGCTCGATATCAAAAACTTCACCCGCCCAGGTGAGGCCACGCCTATTAAAGTCCACCAAGAGCTCCTTGTAGCCGCTCACTACCCACGTCAGACGAGCATCAGCCAGAAGCCTCTCCATGCTAGGCGGCAGAGTCTGCCCTAGAGTCTCCACAGCTAGAGCGCGGTTCCCAGTAGCCAGCACAAAGAAATGCGGCGCGGATTTAAACAGGGCCACTGGCCGTGCCGTGTCAATCTGTGCAATATAGGCTGTCAGGTCCTCCGCCGTCTTGGCCACTACCACCTCTCCCACAAGAGAGTCATTAACGGGAGGCAGGGGGGCAGGCGCCTGACTTAGAAGCCGTGAGAGCAAGCTACTCAGCCCTACCTCCCGGTACAGCATGGCTAAGCGTGCGACATCTGTTTCTCTAGGCAAGAGGCCCTCCATGGCGAAATCGAACGCGACATCCCTGACAATGGTCGCGAGAAATTTGCTGAGCATAGCGTCTTCCTGCCCTGCCTGCAAGAGCTCTCGCACTCTTACCTTGCTAACATTGGCAATGTTGTCATAGACACCCTGCACGCTGTGAAACTCCTGCACAAGGGCGAGGGCCGTCTTTTCACCAATGCCCTTGACTCCCTTAATATTGTCTGAGGGGTCGCCCATAAAAGCTTTGAGCTCGATCAATTGGGCGGGAGCAAGGCCGTACTTGGCGCGCACTTCACTTTCACCCACAAGTTCAGTCTCGCTTACACCCTTCTTAGTCAGTAAAACCTTAACATGTGGACTAACGAGCTGCAGGCTGTCACGGTCACTCGTAACAATCACACTCTGAATACCCGCCTGTTCAGCCCTTGCCGTCAGAGTGCCGATGACATCATCCGCCTCGTAGCCTTCTACTTCTAATATTTGGCATCCGAATGCTGCGAGCAGCTCTTTGATGGAGTCCATTTGCTGGCTCAATTCCTCAGGCGCCTTGGGACGCTGCGCCTTGTAGGCAGCGTATCGCTCTAGTCTGGCCACAGGTTGCCCACGGTCAAAGGCTGCCACCATGTATTCTGGCTTGTAGTGTTCAATCAGCTTGTTGAGCATGAGCGCAAAACCATATATGGCGTTGGTAGGACGACCATCCTTGGTCGATAACCCTACGTCTATGGCGTAAAAAGCTCGAAAAGCTAGGGAGAATCCGTCCAACAAAAATAAGCGCGGCATAAACTCACCATCCTACATCATCACTAAAGCTAGTATACTACAAACCCCGCTGACCTGCAGAAAGCCTTACAGGTTGCGTATGACGGGGGGTAAAGATAATGCCCGCCTTGCTAGGTGCACAGGCGGGCGTTGTGGGTGCGGTGGCCTAAGCCTACGAAAACGCGAATCTCCTACTCTACCCAAGCAAATTCTTCGGGATGTGTAAGGAAGCGCAAGTTTTCTGGAGACTCGAAAATCAGCTTGTACATAGGCTCACTGGCCTTTAGGCCAAATTGAGCATAGTCTTCTTGAGCCCTAAACCGCAAAGCAGGCAGTCCCGTATACCGGGGATTAGGCATCCACAGAGAAGTAGAGTTCTTTTCTAGCAGGTAGTATGCTCCCCCGCGGAGGTCCTTAATCTCGCCATACACCGAAGCGAAATCGGCCGCTACCCAGTTCGTCATCACCAGCGGGACGCTTTTGGCGTTAATGGTGATGTGTCCATACCCGGGCGGAATAACGACTTTGTCGCCTGCTCGCGCTACAACCACATAAGCGTCTGCCACTCTACCCACCAGAGGCCCTGGGCGCTGCAAAAGATATGTCGCCTCGCCAGAGAGCACTTCGTACACTTCTGGATAGGTGTATGTAGTCCCACTCTTGACGGGATGATAATGCCCCACAGTCTTGTTAAATTCTTGCCCAATAAGCCCAGGCATAATGACGGTGATGTCAAAACGTAGACCATACTTAGCCAGGTGAGCACGATCAATCTCCCGCGCCACGTCGCGATACATGTAGTATAGATCTGTTCTTCCAGCTACTTCGGCGTCCAGAAAGGCATAGCGCGCTTCATCTAACGTACGGCAAGCCGGTTCCACTGATTTTACGCTCTCGCCAAAAGACAGTTGCCCGTCACCTAGTTTAATATCTAGGAAGGCCGTTGTCTGCAAATTGATCATAAAATACCCCCTTACAACTTAGCTCTGGTTACAATATTACATGCTTTTACCATGTCACGACAAGGGCGTATGCAAACTTTACCCAACATTAGCGACAGCGGGGACGGCACGACAGCGGGGACGGCAGACTGTGCGAGAATGCGTATTTTAGTAGCCTTCACTACTCTTAGAATGCGTGTTTTGGGACCCCTCACTGGCCAACAAGTGCAATCTAGCAACAGT
>JGI24118J20152_100113_pt1 | contig 9710 bp, 8 predicted proteins | sample Subbioug_CSW11AC_FD_20152 | JGI IMG/M metagenome (IMG submission 20152)
GGTCAAGCGCGCCAGCACTTGGCGCAGTGGCATGAGGCGATTGGAAGCGCAAAAGGGGCGCGGCACGGAAATTGCATAAGCCATAGCCAGCATTGTAGCCACGCCTGCGCTACTTGGCTTAGTCGGCAGATTTGCACTGCCGCAGCGCGCAGGGCCAAGGCTGGCCGTGGCTGAAGGCGGCGGTACTCAGATCACAGGCGGTAGCCAGAGCCAAAGCCCGACTTATTAAGCCCGACTCCTTGAGCCCAACCCGTTGTGCCCGCCGCCAAACTTAAGACCGCCCTTGGCCCGCCCGCACCCGAGCGATCAGGGCGTCGGCAATCTGCACCGTGCGCTGGGCTTGGCCCGGGATGTAAAAGCGCCCGGCTATGCCCAGCGCCGGGGTGCCCTCGACCTGGTAGGCGTCTTGNAACTGGGTGGCGCGGCGCACCCGCCCGACCACGGCGAAGGAGTTGTAGGTTTGGGTGAACTGGGCCCGATCGAGCCCGGCGCTGGCCGCCCATTGGGCGATGGCTTCGGCGTTGTGCAGGCGCAGGCGCTGCGGGCCGTGGATGGCTTGAAACACGCGCTCGTGGTGGCTCTCGAGGCGGCCCATGGCCTCGAGGGTGTAGTAGAGGCGCTGCAGCGGCTCGAACTCGGGCGTAAAGCCCACCGGCACATGGCGCACCACCACGTCGGCGGGCACGGCGCGCTTCCAAGGCAAAAAGATGGGCACAAAATTGTGGCAGTGGATGCAGGTGTAGGCAAAAAACTCCAGCACCTCGATGCGGCCAGCCGGGGCATCGACCGGCGCCGGCTGGCGCAGGCGGCGGTAGTGCGTGCCTTCGCGAAAAGCCCCGGCATTGGGTGCAGACACGGTTTGGGCGGCAAGGGGCAAAGCGCTGCCGGCGGTGGCAAGGCCACCCAAGCCCATCAGGGCTTGCGAAAAGAGTCGTCTGTGCATGGTGCGTCCTGGGTCTGGTTTGGGCACAAAAGAGGGTTGCGCGGTCACGCCCTGATTAGGGGTTGGACTGCGCCCTTGAAGTTCCGCGTTTTTACCGGCTGTTGCAAACCCCGCCGGCTGGCTCTAGCGCGCCACGCGCACCAGCGCCGTTTCCACATTTTGCGCTTGCAGGCGCTGGCCGATGGCGTCGGCTTCGGTCTGGGTGGCGAATGGCCCCAGCCGTACCCGGAACATGGTGCGGCCATTTTGCTGGCGCTCGCTCACGCTGGCCTCAAGGCCCAGCATGGCGAGCCGGGCGCGTTGGGCCTGCGCCTCTTCAGCGCTGCCAAAAGCGCCGGCTTGGACGAAGTAGCTGATGCCGGCAGCGACGGGTGCAGCGGCGGCGGCAGCGGTGCGTTGCTCGATTAACTGAGCCAGGGGGTCGGCAGCGGGCGCGGGTGTGGCGGCAGCAGGAGCGGGTGCAGGTGCCACGGGAGGGGCTGCGGCCGCCTCTGGGGTTTGCAGCCCAGCCGGTGTGGCTGGCCGGGTCGAGAGCCCGGCGTTGGGGTTCCAGTTGCGGTTTTGCTCGGCCTCTTGGGCGGGGGAACCCATGGGCCGCTGCGTGTTACGGTCTTCGAGCGGGGTTTCCGAGCGCGTGACGTAGAGCGCCACCGCCAGCGCAAGCGCCAGCCCCAGCAACAGGCCGGCAGCGAAACCCAACAGAGTGCCGCCACGGAAGCGGGAACGGGGCGTGGTGTACATCGGTCGTTTTGCGGTGCGAGAGGGGTGGGTGGAGGCGGGNTTCACATCTTCGTGGGCGCGCTCACACCGAGCAGCGCCAAGCCATTGTGCAACACTTGCGCGGTGGCCGCTACCAGCGCCAGTCGGGCGTGTTTGAGCAGTGGGTCATCGACCAAAATCCGCTCGGCGTCGTAGTAGCTGTGGTACATGGCGGCCAGTTCGCGCAGGTAAAAGCTCAGGTCATGGGGGGCAAAGTCGGCGGCGGCGTTGCTCAGCATGTCGGGGTAGCGTGCCAGCAGGCGCAGCAGCGCTTGCGCTTGCGGGCTTTGCAGCGGGCTCAGGTCGGCCGCTTGCAGCTGCTCGGGCGCACCGCCCCAAGCCGCCAGCACCGAGCAGATGCGCGCGTGCGCGTACTGCACGTAGTAGACCGGGTTGTCGTTGTTTTGTTGCAGCGCCAGATCGACGTCGAAGGTGTATTCGGTGTCGGGCTTGCGCGAGAGCAGGAAAAAACGCACGGCGTCGCGGCTGGTCCACTCGATCAGGTCGCGCAGCGTCACGTAGCTGCCGGCGCGCTTCGATATTTTGACCTCTTGCCCGCCGCGCAGCACGCGCACCATGGTGTGCAGCACGTAGTCGGGGTAGCCGCTCGGGATGCCGACCCCGGCCGCTTGCAGCCCGGCGCGCACGCGCGCGATGGTGCCGTGGTGGTCGCTGCCCTGGATGTTGATGGCGCGCGCAAAACCGCGNTCCCACTTGCTGATGTGGTAGGCCACNTCGGGCACNAAGTAGGTGTAGCCGCCCTCGGTGCGGCTGCCGTCGGCGCCAACGGTGGCGGACTTGCGCATGACCCGGTCTTTGTCGTCGCCAAAATCGGTGCTGCGCAGCCACAGGGCGCCGTCTTGCTCGTAGGTGTGGCCCGATTCGACCAGGCGCTGCACGGTTTGCGCCACGCGGCCGCTGCTGTAAAGGCTGGACTCGAGGTAGTAGTGGTCGAAGCGCACCGCCAGCGCCTGCAAGTCCAGGTCTTGCTCATGGCGCAGCCAAGCCACGGCAAATTCGCGCATGCCGTCGAGGTCAGCCGGGTCGCCGCTGGCGCTGTAGCTGCGGTCGTCGGCGCGCACGNTCTGGCGCGCCAGAAAACCGGCGGCGATGTCGGCGATGTAGTCGCCGTTGTAGGCGGCCTCGGGCCAGTCGGGGTCGCCCGGCTTCAGCCCCTGGGCGCGCAACTGCACGCTGCGCGCCAGCGACTCGATCTGCACCCCAGCGTCGTTGTAATAAAACTCGCGCTGCACCTGCCAGCCTTGGGTTTGCAGCAGGTTGCAGATGGCGTCGCCCAGCGCCGCTTGGCGCGCGTGGCCGACATGCAGCGGCCCGGTCGGGTTGGCCGAGACGAACTCGACCAGCACGCGCTGGCCGTGCTCGGGCTGGTAACCAAAGCGCGCCCCGGCTTGCAGCACCTCGCGCACCACCTGCTGCTGCGCCGCCGGCTGCAAGCGCAGGTTGATGAAGCCCGGGCCGGCGATTTCGAGCGCCTGCACCCAGCGCGCAAAAGCCGCCGTGCCTTGCAAGGCCGCAACCAACTGCTGCGCCAGCTGGCGCGGCTGGGTTTTGAGCTGCTTGGCCAGCGGCATGGCGGCGGTGCAGGCCCAGTCGCCGTGCGCGGCGAGCTTGGGCGATTCGAAGCGCGCCAAGCTGGCGGCACCGGGGGCGAGGCGTTCCAGCTCGAGCGCCAAGGCGGCGAGCAGTTCGGATTTGACACTGAGCATAACCCTTGATTTTAGGCCTTCGGCGCCGTTGTACCTAAAAATGTGCCTCAAAATGCACCGAAGCCAGCGGCTGGCCGCAGCCCCTTTGCTTCATGGCTGAAATCGGCGTTCACTACGCGTTCATCAAACACCTGCATGTGCTCAGCGTGGCCTGCAGTCTGGCGCTTTTTGCGGCCCGATGGCTGGGGGGGTGTTGCGGCAGGCGCCTTGGCCCATGCGCCCAAGGGTGCGCGGCCTGAGCGTGGCCATCGACACGCTGCTGCTCGTGGCCGGGCTGGCGTTGTTGCTGGGCCATGTCAGCCCTTGAGCATCCGCCCCCTCAGCCGCTCAGCCCCTCAGCGCTCGAACATCGGAAAGAGCACGTTGTTTTCCAGATGGATGTGGTGCATCAGATCGTCCACCAAACGCTCGGTGCCGGCGTACAGCGCGCGCCAGGTGGTGCAGGCGCCGGGCGGCGGGGTGTGGTTGCAGGTCAGCTCGGCGAGGCGCTCGAGCCTGGCACCGTGTTCGAGGTGCTCGTGGCGCATGACCGCAATCGGGCCCCGAATCGGCGCCTGGCCACTGCGGCGCAGCAGCGGAAACAAAATCTGCTCCTCTTTGGCCATGTGGTTTTCGAGCTCGGCTTGCATCTGCTCCAGAAAATCGGCCAGCCCGACGGGCACCGCAGGATGCGTCTGGTGCACGGCCTCGACCCGGCGCGCCATCCGCGCCAGTTCGGGCAATTGTTGCCGGTGGGTGTCGTGGTAGCGCTCCAGAATGCGGTCGATCAACTGCGCCGGGTCGCTGCAGGGGGCCAGCGGCGCGCTCTGGCGCTGCAGCGCTTCGAGCTGCTCGAGCAGGGCCGGCAACTCGTGGGTGCGCTCGGCGCAGGCCAAGGCCAAGGTGCGTTCGCCTTGGCAACAGAAATCCAGCTTGTGCTGGCGCAACAAGGCCGTGGCCCCGGGTATGGCCAGCGCGATCTGGCCCAAGGTTTGCTGCAGCAGCGGGTGCGCGATCGATGGGGTGTGCATGATGTTCCTTGCTTGAATAACCAAGCTTTATTGTCGGGAAAAAACCTGCATCCAGGGGGCGTAGGCCCCATCCTCCCAAAGTCGTATCGGCCCCTTCCGGAGCTCAGCCTCTCAGCCCGNGCGCCAAGGCGGCGAGCAGTTCGGATTTGACACTGTGCATGGGGGNATTTTAGGGCTTGTCGGGTGCGGCCGCGCCGGTGGCCGCCTCGGTGGCTGTACCGGGCTTTGGCAGCGCCGCCGCCGCTGCGGCCTTGACGGCCTCGGTCAGGCGCTGCGCGCTGAGCGGCTCGTGCGCCCAGTGGTGCCAGTACAAGGCCACCGCCACGCTGGCCCCGGGCAGCAGGTCCACCAGCGGCACCGCCGTGGCCGCGCGGCGCAGCAGGTGCAGCTCGGGCACCATGCCCCAGCCCAGCCCGAGGTCGATCGCTGCCTCGAAGGCGTCGATGGCCGGGGCGAAGTGGCGCGGGTAGTGCGCCTGGTGCAGGCCGAAGTGTTGCGCCAGAAAGCGGTCTTGCAGCGCGTCTTTGCGGTTGAAGATCACCGCCGGCCACTCCAGCAGGCGGTGCACCGACACCGCCCCTGCGGGGCTGCGGCTGCGCTGCGCCACCTCGGGCGTGGCCACGCAGCGGTAGCGCATGGTGCCCAGCGGCTCGGCCATGCAGCCGCGCATGGCCTGCGCCAGCGTGCTGACGCAGCCGATCACCTCGCCGCTGTGCAGCGCGTCGTGGGTGTGGTCCTGGTCGTCGATCCAGACATCGAGCAGCAGGCGCTGCTGCAGCAGCAGGGGCGCGACACCGGGCAGGAACCAGCTCGCCACCGAGTCGGCATTGACCGCCACCGACAGGCTGTGCCAGTGCGCGCGCCGCTGCGGCTCGGGAGCCGCACCGGCGATCGCGTTCAGCAGGTCGGCCTCCATCAGCTGCACCCGTTTGGCGTGCGCCAGCAGGGTCTGGCCGGCGGCGGTGGCGCGCACCTGCTTGCCGCGCACCAGTAGGCGCTGGCCGAGCGCATCTTCGAGCGCCTTGAGGCGCAACGACACCGCAGCCACCGACAGCGACAGGCTGCGCGCCGCAGCGGCAAAGCTGCGCTGCTCCACCACGGCGCTCAGGGCTTGCAGTTGGCGTGGGTCGAGCATGGGCGGTTGGGCTGGGAGTAGCAAAGGAGGTAGGCGCGTGGCGCAGCGCGGAGCCGGTGCACCGCGTTAAGTGTAATTTAAGCGAATCAATTTAATTTAAAACCCTTAAATTGCGCTGCGGCTTGCGGCACACTGCAAGGCAACCCAGCCGGCGTTGCGCGCGCCAGCCGCCCCCGATTTGTAGGAGTGCCGTCTTGACCCTGACCCTGTCCACCCCGGCTTTTTTTGCCGGCCTGCTGCTGAGCCTGTCGCTGATCATGGCGATCGGGCCGCAGAACGCCCACGTGCTGCGCATGGGGCTGCAGCGCCAGCACGTGGGCCTGACGGTGGCGGTGTGCGTGCTGGCCGACTTGGTGCTGATCGCGCTCGGGGTGCTGGGGCTGGCGCAGTTGGGTGGCTTGTCGGACAGGCTGCACGGGGCGCTGGTGGGCGCCGGCGTGGTGTTTTTGCTCATTTACGGCTGGTTGGCCTTCCAGCGCTGCCGGCAACCGCTCGGCGCGGCGGCGCCTGTGGCCGCATCAGGGGCCGCGGTTGCGACCGATGCGGGCACGGGCTTGGTAGCGGGTCAGGCCAACGCAGCGGCCCCGATCACGCGCCGCCAAGCGGTGCTGGCGGCCTTGGCTTTTTCATGGCTCAACCCGCACGCCTGGCTGGACACGGCGGTGCTGATCGGCACCGCCTCGCTGGCTTGGGGGGCTGCCGGCACCGACTTTGGCTTGGGTGCGGCCACCGGCTCGGTCCTGTGGTTTTTGGTGCTGGGCGGGGCGGCATTTTGGCTGGGGCAGCGCCTGCAGTCGCTGCGCCTGTGGCGCGCCCTCGATGGGCTGGTGGCGCTGATGATGTGGGGCATGGCGGGGCTGCTGCTCTACAGCCTGTTTTGAGCGATTACACTTAAATGTTGCGGCCGCCGCCAGACGGGGCGTGCCCATTCGTTCATATTGGAGCCCTAACCCCATGTCCACCGCCCGCACCGCCGTCGGCCGCCTGCACGTAGCCAGCGCCTTGTACGAATTTGTCAACCAGCAGGTGCTGCCCGGCACCGGGGTCGATCCGGCTGCCTTTTGGGCCGGGTTCGATGCCATCGTCGCCGATCTGGCGCCCAAAAACGCCGCCCTGCTGGCCGAGCGCGAGCGCCTGCAGGCCGAGCTGGACCGCTGGCACCGGGCGCACCCCGGCCCCATCGCCGACCTGCCCGCCTACCGCCAGTTCCTCGAGGGCATCGGCTACCTGGTGGCGCCGCCGGTGGGCGTGCGCGCCAGCACCGCCAATGTGGACGCCGAACTGGCCCTGCAAGCCGGGCCGCAGCTGGTGGTGCCGATTTTGAACGCGCGCTACGCGCTCAACGCCGCCAACGCGCGCTGGGGTTCGCTCTACGACGCGCTCTACGGCACCGACGCCATTTCTGAGGCCGGCGGCTGCGAGCGCGGGCGCAGCTACAACCCGCTGCGCGGCGCGCGCGTGATCGAATTTGCGCGCGACTTCCTCGACCAAGCGGCGCCGCTGGCGATCGAATCGCACAAAGACGCGCGCAGCTACCGCGTGCAAGGCGGCCAGTTGCAGGTGGCGCTCGACGACGGCGCGCACACCGGCCTGCGCCACCCCGGCCAGCTGCTGGGCTACCGCGGCCAGCCCGAGGCCCCCAGCGCCCTGCTGTTGCAGCACCACGGGCTGCACTTTGAGATCGTGCTCGATCGCAGCACCGCCATCGGCGCCGCCGACCCGGCTGGCATCGCCGACGTGGTGCTCGAAGCCGCGCTGTCCACCATCCTCGACCTCGAGGACTCGGTGGCCGCCGTCGATGCCGAAGACAAAATCTTGGGCTACCGCAACTGGCTCGGCATCCTCCAAGGCACGCTCACCGAAAGCTTCGACAAAGGCGGGCGCACGCTCACGCGCGGCCTCAACCCCGACCGCCGCTACACCCGGCCAGACGGCAGCGGCGAGCTGCGCCTGCACGGGCGCTCGCTGCTGTTCGTGCGCAACGTCGGGCACCTGATGACCAACCCGGCCGTGCTCTACACCGACGCCCAAGGCGTGCAGCGCGAAATCCCCGAGGGCATCCTCGACGCCGTGCTCACCACCACCATCGCCTTGCACGACCTGCAAGGCCACGGCCGCCTGCCCAGCGGCGAGGCGGTGCGCAACAGCCGCAGCGGCAGCGTCTATATCGTCAAACCCAAGATGCACGGCCCGCACGAAGTGGCTTTTGCCGCCGAGCTCTTTGGCCGCGTCGAGCGCCTGCTGGGCCTGCCCGACAGCACCGTCAAGCTCGGCATCATGGACGAAGAGCGGCGCACCTCGGTCAACCTCAAGGCCTGCATCGCCGCCGCCGCCAGCCGCGTGGCCTTCATCAACACCGGCTTTCTGGACCGCACCGGCGACGAGATGCACAGCGCCATGCAGGCCGGCCCCATGGTGCGCAAGGGCGAGATGAAAGCCAGCGCCTGGATCGCCGCCTACGAGCGCAACAACGTGCTCGTGGGGCTGGGCATGGGCCTGCGCGGGCGGGCGCAGATCGGCAAGGGCATGTGGGCCATGCCGGACCTGATGGCGGCGATGCTGGAACAAAAAATCGCCCACCCCAAGGCCGGCGCCAACACCGCTTGGGTGCCCAGCCCGACTGCAGCCACCCTGCACGCGCTGCACTACCACCAGGTCGATGTGGCCCAGGTGCAGCAGCAGCTCGAGCGCACCGACGCCGACGCCGAGCGCGACACCCTGCTCACCGGTTTGCTCACCGTGCCCGTGGCCACCAGCCCGAACTGGAGCGCCGCCGAACGCCAGCAGGAGCTGGACAACAACATCCAAGGCATACTGGGCTACGTGGTGCGCTGGGTGGACCAAGGCGTGGGCTGCTCCAAGGTGCCCGACATCAACGACATCGGCCTGATGGAAGACCGCGCCACGCTGCGCATCAGCAGCCAGCACGTGGCCAACTGGCTGTTGCACGGCATCGTGACCGAGGCCGAGGTGCGCGCCAGCTTTGCGCGCATGGCGGCCAAGGTCGATGCGCAAAACGCCGCCGACCCTGCCTACCGCAGCCTGCTGGCCCACCCCGACGGCGCCGCCTACCAAGCCGCGCTCGACCTGGTGTTCAAAGGCTGCGCCCAGCCCAGCGGCTACACCGAGCCGCTGCTGCACGCTTGGCGGCTCAAGGTCAAGGCGGCGGCGGGGTGAGTTTTGGCAGCCTGTTGCGACAGGCTGCTAGGTCGGACTCGCGGGCGCCGCGGGCGCCGCGGGCTGATCGACCGGGTTGGGCTCGGGCACCAGCGCAAGGCGCCTAAAGCGCGCCTGCAGTTCGATGCCGTCGTCGGTGACGCGGCTCTGCAGCTCGATGCCGCCATCGGTGGCGGCCAGTTGGCGCAACAAAAGCCACTCGATCGAATCTTGCAGCAGCCGTTCGGTGTCCGCAGCGTGGTTGCCATCCTGCGTGCGCAGCGTCAAAACCGCGCAGGGCTGGGTGGGGTCGCGTTCCAGGCGCAGTTCGAGGTGCTCGCCAAAGCGCTGCGCCCAGTCCACCATCGCGTGGCACAGGCTGTAGCCCAGCGTCGGGTCGATCAACAGCTCCACCGGCTGCAGCTGCCGCTGCAGCGTCAGCCCTTGGGCCACCCATTCGTCGCGCCGGTCTTGCAGCGCCGCTTCGACCACCAGCGCGAAATCGATTTTCTCGTGCGACAAGCGCACTTGGCCGCTTTGCGTGCGCAAAATCTGTTGCACCTGTTTGGCGCAACGCTGTAAGCGCATGGCCGGGGTGGCCAGCACCTGCATTTCGGCGCCACTCAGGCGCTCGCGCTGCACCAGCATCTCGAGCCCGCGCAGCATCCGGTCCGCTGCCTCCACCGCTTGGGCGGTCAGCGCGGCGCTGAGCTCGGGCCAATGCTCGGCCATGCTCCAAGCCGGATCGGCTGCCGGTGGCTCGACCGCATGGGGCCATGGTGCGGCTGGCGCGGGGGGCGGGTTGGAAGGGGGCATGTGGTAAAACCGAAAAAAACCATGCAGGGCGCCTGTGGCCCACAAGGCCCACGCATCTGGGCTGCAGAGTTTGCCACAATACACCCATGAGCCTGCCCCCTGCCCCCTACCCGCTGTCGCGGCCGCGCCGCCTGCGCCGCGACGCCTTTAGTCGCGACCTGGTG
>JGI24118J20152_100114_pt1 | contig 9646 bp, 9 predicted proteins | sample Subbioug_CSW11AC_FD_20152 | JGI IMG/M metagenome (IMG submission 20152)
TCCGCACCTCAACAAAGCTGTGCGCAGAAAAAATCACGCACAGCTCTTTGCCGCTAAGTACGCGCAACTCAAGCGCTAGGCTCCGTCCCTAGCGCTTGGCGCTGGCTAAGATCTCTAGGACTCGGTCTCTCATATCCGGCCGGCTTAGGGCCATGCCGATGTTGGCTTCGAGCAGGCCAAGCGGGTTACCCGTGTCAAAGCGCCGGCCCACAAATTCGCATGCTCGCACGGGCAGACCGGTCTTAATCATAGACGCTAAGGCGTCCGTCAGTTGCAGCTCGCCACCCGCGCCGGGCGTTAACTGCTCTAAATGCATAAATACCTCTGGCTGCAAGAGGTAACGCCCAACCACCGCCAAATTGCTGGGAGCCTCACTTGGGTGGGGCTTTTCTACTATGCCATTTATGAGTCCTGTGGTCTCGTCAATGCTCACTACACCGTACTTCTCTGTGTCTTCACGCGGCACGCGCTGCACGGCAATGACTGACTCGCCAGGGCATTGCATCATCGCCAACAGCTGCCTGCACACCGGCACCTCGCTTAGCACCAAGTCATCGGGTAGTAGCACAAAAAAGGGCTCCGTACCCGTAAAGCCCTTAGCGCAACCCACTGCATGCCCTAGCCCCAAAGCCTGCTGCTGCCGCACAAACGAAATGCGGGCCAGCGCCGCAGGCGCAAGCACCTTAGCCAACTGCTCCGTCTTGCCTCGCGCCTCAAGACTAGCCTCAAGCTCCGGCAGGCGGTCAAAGTGGTCTTCCATAGCCCCTTTCCCCCGCCCAGTTACAATCAGCACCTCTGTTACGCCACTCTGCACAGCTTCCTCAACCACATACTGAATAGCCGGTTTGTCCACCACCGGCACCATTTCTTTCGGTATCGCCTTCGCCGCCGGTAGCATCCGTGTGCCAAAGCCAGCGGCAGGTATTACAGCGCGGTATATAGTCATAGGCAAACCCCCTAATTCGAATGCTTTTCGCCCGAGGCGAGGCAGCTATGCCGCTGCAAGCCTTGGAATTGTAGGCGAGGTCGGCTAGCGCTAGGCTCCGTCCCTGGTGCTCGGGCGCTCGGGAACTATTCGCACGCTCTGAGTCTCCTCATGAAGTTCTCTTTATTCTCGTGGGTAGTAGTTGTCGGCCTCCCCAAGTTGGCACGAGAAGAAACAGATGCCATGGCCTCAATAAATGTAAGCTCAGTTGCGGCCTTAGCCACTCTTAATGCTTCAGTTAAGTCATCAGCAGTGTAGACCTTAAAGACCTGACGGTAGCCGCACCCTTCAGCTATTCTAACCAAATCAATTTGTCCCGCTACGGTGGGCATGCCACCCACGGACTCGTGAGCGCAGTTATTGATCACAACGTGAACAAAATTTGGAGGACCAAGTGAGCCGATTACAGCAAGTGCGCCCATGTGCATTAGGACTGCCCCATCGCCATCAAGGCACCATAGTTTGGTCTTTGGCTTCTGCAGAGCAATTCCTAACGCGATTGAAGAACTGTGCCCCATCGAACCCACAGTCAAGAAGTCACTCTCATGGCCCTGAGCACAAGACTCTCTGACCTCATAGAGCTCTCGCGATGTCTTGCCAGTAGTGGCGATTACAATGTCCGAGCCAGCAATCTCCGCGATCTTTCTTATAATGTCTTCTCTTGACAACGTGTTCACATTCTTGTATTGGACCTTTGCGCCGAGACTTAGCGCATCCTTTTTCACCACAAAAGCCAAACTCTTGCCAGAGGCGAGGGCAGTTTTGTATTCATGAAGCTTGGCCACTATCGCTTCATCTGAAGTCGTTGCATCGATGATGACTGTATCAATGCCTATGTCTTGCAGAAGTTTAATTGTAATTTCCCCTTGATATTTGTGCTGTGGTTCGTCTGGGACCCCTGGCTCTCCTCGCCACCCGATTATAAAAATGCATGGAATTGCATATATACCCTCATTCAGTAGAGAAACAATGGGATTAATCGCGTTGCCAATCCCGCTATTCTGCATGTAGACAACTGGCACTTTGCCTGTCGCTAGATGGTAACCCGCTGCAATGGCCGCACAATTGCCCTCATTCGCTGCAACGATGTGACGGTGGGATATGCCGTACGTTTCATACAAGTAGTCGCATAGAGGCTTTAGTAAGGAATCCGGGACTCCACAAAAGAAATCTGCTCCGATTACTTGCTCGATTAGCTTAATCAGGTTCATAAGCCACTCCCCTTGCATTCTAGCTATGAGCACTGTTTACACAGCGCTCATAGCCATGTTCCTGTAAAGCTCTCTCAAATCATCATCGTCTAATCGCACAGGATGATTCTTTAGCCTATCTGGATTTACAGAGCCAACAAGCATTTCAAGTTTATCCTCAATGTCCACTATGCGTTGACAAAGTCCCAGACCTAAGATTATCGCTTCAAACTGGTCAACCGCCTCATTCGCCGTCCGGCAGTTCATCGCTTCAGCTATGTGCTGCAATACGACTCGCAAGTGGGATGGCCCTCTGGAGTCAACACATCTGCCCTTAGACTCAATCATGTGACGCCATACCTTTGGGAGACACATGGCAACTGCATGGCCATGTGGAAGGCTATACAGCGACGTGAGTTTGTAGCTCATGGCATGTGGTGCCGTGGTCGCTGCAATGTTGATTGCCTGCCCGGCAAAGTTGGCGGCCAGCATTATCTTGTCTGCAGCACCAACTGCTCCGTCGTACAGGTATGAGGACATGTTGGCCGTTAGTAACTCCACAGCTAACCTAGAATAGCTACGGCTCTCTCTAGTAGAGTTGATCGACCACCAAGCCTCTATTCCTTGGCAAAGAGCGTCAAGCAGCGCACATTTCTTATGATAATCAGGTAGCGTGTTAAGTAACGTTGGATCAAGAAAGACAATTGTAGGCATAAGTGCATTGTCAGCGATTGAAAGCTTATTGCCGTCATGGTAGATAACAGCGTACCTAGTCGACTCGCTGCCCGTGCCCGCCGTAGTTGGCACAGCAATCAATTTGACATCACCACGCCCACCCGAATGGCGATAGTAGTACAAGATGCCTTTCGCGACATCAATTGCGCTACCCCCCCCTACTGCAAGAACGGTATCGCAGCATTCTCTCGCGAATAGTTCAGCTGCTTTTAGGACGTCGACTTTAGTAGGATTTGGAGTGAACTCACTAAATCGAACATACGGTATTCCTGCGTCCGCCAACAATCGCCCTAAGCCCAATGCATCGAACCCTGTACCGCAGACCAGCATAAACTTGTTCTTTACAACAAGCCTTAACGCCGCTGGCACTCCCTCAGAACAATTGGGGCCCCTAACAACTGTCTGTGACATACTATTCTTCTGGGATTAGGGTCAATATGTCTTTAATAGGCATACACATATCATCTGCCTCCATAGCCCTACGATTTTTGAGAATTGTTTTAGCAACAGCCTGCATGGCCGGAAAACCGCTGCGGGTCAAATGATTGGCGTATATAACAATGTTCACACCACGCCTTGCAAATTCTTCTTCAGTAACCACGTTGAATGAGGTAGGCACCACAACTATCGGCGTACTCTGATCCTTGCTACGAAACTGGGAGATGAACTCAAATATCTCAGACGGGCTTTTTTGCCTGCTATGAATCATAATGCCATCGGCCCCCGCAGCTGTGTAAGCTAAAGCTCTAGTAATCGCGTCACTCATGCCCCGCTCAAGTATAAGACTTTCAATGCGTGCTATTATCATGAAGTCTTTCGATTTCTGCGCACGCTTCCCAGCTGCAATCTTTGCACTGAAGTTTTCTATACTATCCTGAGTCTGCTCTACCTCTGTGCCGAACAGCGAATTCCGCTTCAGACCCGTCTTGTCTTCTATTATAACAGCAGAAACGCCCATTCGCTCCATAGTCCTTACGTTATATACAAAATGCTCCATCTGTCCGCCCGTGTCGCCATCAAGTATGATGGGCTTGGTTGTGACGTCCATTATTTCATCAATAGTGCGGAGACGGGCAGTCATGTCCACTAGTTCGATGTCGGGTTTCCCTCTCGAAGTCGAATCACATAGGGAAGAAACCCACATGCCGTCAAACTGATGTGCTTCACCTTCGTGATATACAATTGTTCTTTCTGCAATTAGGCCGGTGATTCCACTGTGGGACTCGATTAGCTTCACAAGAGGTTTCATTGCCAGTAACTTGCGAAGCCTTCCCCTACGCGTCTCTGGCATAGCAAGTTGTGCTCTCGACCTCTCTTCAACTGCTTTGTACAGATCATCGTGGGAGTAGGGATATTCAACCAAAAGTCCGCCGTATTCCGCCAATACCTGCAAAACCGCTTCTCTTATGGGCTGCTGGAACCCCTACCCTCCAATCATCGCCATGCACCACATAAGTCGGCTTAAGTCGTCGCAAATTCTCCGCGTAGCTTAGAGTAGTCTGCTCTATGACACTGTACACTCCACTTATACTTCTCATCAGCGCTTTCCGCTCTCGGCAGGGCAAGAGTGGATAGCGTTTGTAACTCGCGACCACCTCATCGGACAAAACGCCAATTGTGAGCCTGCCTAAGCGAGCGGCCCGCTTAATGATGTTTATGTGACCACTGTGCAGGACATCGGTGGAAAAACACATATATACGGTCCTCTGCGCAATTTCTTTTAGCCTTGCGCCAACCACAGCCAAATCCTCCGGGGTGTCTACCTCGGAGCACAATAAGCCCTTAATATCTAATGCCCTGATAAGGCACTTGTCCGTTACTAGGTTTAAAGCATCCTCCGCGTATATTTTCGTGTCTCCGGCCTCGCAGAGTGACGCAATTTTATCTAGCCAGAGATGCCAGTCGTGTCTTCTGAGTTTGTATACTGGCTGTGCGGCGATCGCTTGCTCAAAACAGCTCACTCCAACTTTAATGACCCTATTACTATTCAGTACAGCCTTGAAATCCTTCTCCGACAGGCTTGCTGTGGTGCTAACTGCCATGCAGCTTTCTTCATGCTGCAGTATTGCTTCGAGTGCACCATTCTCAAAAACTATATCACCATGCATCATTAAAAGATCATGGTCTCGAATAACATCCCTTGCACAATAGATAGAGTAGATATAGTTAGTCTCCATATAGCGTGGATTGTAAACAAACGTTATCTGCAGCGGCAGGTCTAGTGACTGGCAGTACTCTACAAGCATATCGCTATGGGCTCCTGTGGTTACTATGACATCAGTGATACCCATGTCTAGCAGCTGCCTAAGTTGACGACTCAGTAAAGTCTCATTGTTTGCGATTTCAATCATACATTTGGGCTTCATATTGTGCTCTGCACCCATGCGCGAGCCTATACCCGAATTAAGAATTAACGCTTTCATGTTACGCATAACCCCCTCATATTCAGATTTCTACTCTGTAATTCTGGAAGTGAATGCTGGTTTATCGCTACTCGCAGCGAGTGTCCCTTAGCCGCAAATATTCGTCATAAGGCAAATGCAAATTAACATATTTGAAACGATGATGCGAAACCCTCTTTTCTACAGGAGGTAACTTCCTGTAGTCACCATAAAGCGAAGACAAATACTCATGCGGCTTCTCTACCCCATAAAATTCCCCTGCGTAAAATTTGTATAGTTTTGGCTCACCGTAAATCGATTTATCCATGATTTCTCTCAGACCCCAAGCACCTAAGTAATTGCCTACATATTTACTTGACGCACTATTATAAATGCCCATTAAAAAAAATACCATGGATGTATACGTTAACGGGCTGATGCATCTTACGGCGCGCAATGCAATAGTCTTCCAAATATTTCTCTTCTTATCAATTACAAACCGGGATACGTTACGGCAACTCCATAGTGTTGCAATCAATTTCCTACGTAAAATAACACTACTCCAACGATCACCGGCTCCATCCAGAGGGAAAATATCTATGAATGTACCAATCACATGCTCTCTTCCAATATCTTCAACAAGGGTTGTAGTGGAATCGACCAATTTTGCAAAAAAATAAGGGTGATGACTATCGGTTCCCAATTGCATCACTCGATACTGCGCTGGCCATACCTGTGACGGTAGCATCATTAGTTTCTCATACTCACCGCGATACAAACCCACATCAATATCATCATCCCAAGGAATAAAATTCTGATGCCTAACAGCACCAAGCATGGTGCCCGCTAGCATATAGTATTGTATGCCGTGTTTTAGGCACACCTCATGGAAGACCACAAACATATCGTACAGTTTTTGCTGCATCTCTTTCAAATCAAACTGCTCATGAAGCGTTACCATGTTGAACCCCCTCGAAAGAATACTATGGCCGAGTCACAACATACTTGCAGGGCGACATCGCTAATTGATACCCCGTACCCGCAAAACCCTAAGCGCTACCCTCTGCATGCCCCAGCCCCAAAGCTTGCTGCTGCCGAACAAACGAAATGCGTGCCAGCGCTGCCGGGGCAGGCACCTTAGCAAACTGCTCAGTCTGGGTGAATCACGAAGGGAGCTGATACGGGCAAATACAACCAACACAGATCATAACGTTAGCAATCACTGAACTAGCAATCACTGAACTGCCACGGATGGTTCCGTTTCAAAATGTCTCCCGTGGTTCAAAAATAGATTGCCACATGGTTCAGTTTCTGATTGACATTCAGAGGCATACCCCCTAGTTCTAATGCTCATAGCCCAAAACAGGCAGATAGGACTTTGACAGTGCCTAGGCAGTTTCAACGGGATTGCAAGCGCTAGACTCTGCCCCTGGGGGATTCATCCGTGATGCCGACGCAACAATAAAAGGTCGCTTAGTACCAATCTAATAAATCGAAGCTTTGACACAAGACCTCTGCGGAGCATAATCCGCCTGACCTCATCCTGTGCCATGTGAATTCTGACAGGATAGGCAATTACTGCAGCAGCAGATCTTACAAAGATCTCAAGTCTCCTAGAGATATAATCGTGCCCATGTGAAACGTAATTGTAGTATCCCAAGTCTAACCCTCTGAATAGTTTGTTAACATATTCATTTTGTAGGCGACTCCGGGGAATGACGTGTCGCAACACCATGCTTAAATTCTGCCTATACTCGTAGCCAGCTCGAAGCACAGCCCGGGCTATCTCGCCGTCCTCACCAGAGCTGAGATTTGCACCGCTGCGGCCAACATTCTTGGTCCAACCTGCTTCAAGGAACTCGGCTAACGGTTTTCTACGCAAAACCAGGCCTGCACCAAAAGGTGCCGCGAGACGAGATGGATACCCATTTTTAATCTCGTCCATATCTAGGTGTGTGCAAGCCAAGGCACCAAGCATAGAGCGTAGCGTAACTAACTCGTTTTCACTGGCTCTAAATCTTAGCTCTGGGATGTTCGCGCCATTGATTACCCCTACCCCAGAGTAGTTCTGTATGAAGCGTTCCAAACTGCTTAGCCAATTGGGCATTATAATGTTGTCATCATCTATATAGGCGATCCACTCTGTAGTTGCAAACGCCGCATGTCGCCTAGCATAACTCACTCCTAGTTGAGGCTCATATATATACCTGATACTTGGAAATTGCCCTGCAAATTTTAGAGCTATTTCTTTTGTGGCATCTGAAGAGGCATTGTCAACAATATATACCTCCTCCACAATGGCGTCATAAGCTTGCTGAGCAACAATCGAATCGACGCATTCACCCAAAAAAGCTGCACCATTATGTGTGCAAACAACGATGGTGAGAAGCTTCAACGAATACACCTCCAATAAGAAAATAACTCTCGTGAACAGTCTGCGGGGTTGAAATGAAATAGTTGCACTCTGGTCATCATGTGTAAGACAAACTAAACTCCGGACACCAGGTTAGGCGTTAATGAATAGTGGGCATCAGCAAATTGTGAGCGTTTCTGGCATCGACTGCTCTGGGCGCGCATCACAGACGACGGTTATTGTGTTTCTCTAACCACGGCAATCTATCCGAGTGGAAGTAGCGGGCAAGGCCAATCATGACCAAAATAATCCAGCTACTAGGATTCTGGAATGACCATCGCAAAAGTGAAAAAATTGAGGTTTGCACCATAAACAAAACTAGCATTAAGGATAACGTATTAGGGTAGCGCACAAATCGATTATAGGCAGTCGAGACTGCCACGCCGTATAGGAACGAAAACACTGCAATCCCCGCGAGGCCAAAGTCCATGTGATAATTTAAAATGCTTGTGTAAAAGGCATTGAAACTCGCATTGTCTCCGAAACCTATTCGAATCGGCTCACGTGTAATAGGCCCGACTAGAAAGTTATTCGGCACTATATCGAGACCCAGAAGCCTTAACACAAGCGACAGAGGTTCATCGAGCCCAGCAAACGTTGCTCGCCCTAGCTGAAAAGTGAGCTGATCTGCATATGCAAAGAAGTACACATCAAGAGCACGGAATGGACCCGTAAAGTAAATCAACCCTTGTTCAAGCATGACTAAAATCCCGGTAAACCAATCAACATGCCCTAAACGTGAAGCTGTCAAGTATCCCGACATAGCGATACCCCCAACGATTCCAACCGCATAAACAATAAGTCCCCGATAGCGGGTGGAGTGAGCGCGCGGCGATTTGAGCAATGTGGTTCCGCGGTACTGCCGCGCAAACAAGAGACCACCCACAGCTAAAAAAATCCCCGCATCAAAGTAAACGAGTCGCCCATAGCCTATAAGCGAATACAACACGACGTTAGCGATAGACAAAACTCCAACAGGACGAAGTCGTCGAGTGATTAAGTACTCACTAATGACCATTAGAAGAAAAAAATACACCCAAGCGGTTACGAAATAATTATAAATCATGGCCTCTATCCCCGACGAAAAGAGCCCCCCGACATCAAACCGTGCATTGCGCAAATCCCAGACAGTTAGCTGGGCAATGACGCTATAGTAACGACGAAGATAAAAAACTAAAATTGCCAACAGTACCCATTGAAACCAAAGCACATGTTTCGACAAGCTGAGTGATCGTTGAACGCTCACAGGTTGAACGCTCGTACTCGTTGTCTTCCTACTTACAGCAAGATACCCTGCGGTAAACATAGACACTTTGAGTGTTACGGCGGCGTATGTAGTAGCGGAGACATGATACAAGCCCATAAAGTTGAATTGCGATATCAGAGTCCATGCGCACCACCAAACAATATAGTATACGACTGGCGTGTTCAATGTTCTTAGACGAAGGTAAATAACTATTAATAGGAAAATAGCCACCATCACTACACTAAAGAAAATCATCTGCTAGCACCTACCATCATCATTGAGACTCATTGTGAGCAAGGCCATGAGCAAGGCCATGAGCAATGCCATCGTTGAAGAAACAGATACCTGAAAAGGACTTTCATCGAGCACCCTCAGAACTAAAGTGGACAACGTTCCGAGCACCAAAGCAACAAACATGGGGTTCACGGCAGTCGCGTCAGCCTGCTGGAAAGTGTCGTGGTTCCAAAGCAAAAAAGCAACGACTAAACCAGACTGTACTAAAGTCATAAATGATTGCCTCGTAGGAACTAGACGAACAATCGTCACCCCTGCACCTCTCTCCTAAAATTACACATGTAGTTCTAATCCTGCACCGCAGATATCAGTTTTACAAGCTTGTCTACTTGAACATTCCATGTTTTTTCACGCAACACATATTCTCTGGCCGCAGTCGCTTTTGCAGCCAAAACATCGGGC
>JGI24118J20152_100116_pt1 | contig 9522 bp, 6 predicted proteins | sample Subbioug_CSW11AC_FD_20152 | JGI IMG/M metagenome (IMG submission 20152)
CCGCACTAACTGGGGCCTAGTCAGAAGTGACACCACGCTTGAGCCCATGAATGCCATCGCCGACCGCTGGGTGTGGGACCAAGCAGCCCTGATCTGGCGCTTTTGGTTAAACCCAAATGTGCGTTGGCACGACGGCACGCCGCTCACCGCTCGCGACGTTAAGTTCACCTTCGATACCATCGCCCATGCCGACTACGATGGCCCTCGTCGCCCGGCGGTAACGCATGTGCAAGAGGTTGTCGTTGTTAATCCACACCTAGTGGAATTCCGCATGCGGCAGATTGATGCCGGCTTCTTGTTCAATGCGGCCAGCCTTGGCCTACTCCCGCATCACTTGCTAGGCAATGTGCCGGTGCGCGAACACCGCGCCCATGCCTTTAGTCGTAATGTGCTGGGCAATGGTCCCTACATATTTACGCGCTGGGTATCCGGTCAATTTGTCGAGATGACAAGAAACCCAGACTTCTTCCAAGGGGGCAATCGTCCCTACATTAATTCCGTGATTATACGCACCTACCCCGACATCAATGTCATGCAGGCGGCTTGGGAGAACGGCGATATCGACTTTTTTGCCGCTCTGCAAACAGATCACATCGACCGCATCATGCGTGAGCATGCTAATCGCGCCTACTTTAGAGAAGTGCCCAGCCATGCCTATGACTACATGGGCTTTAACTTAGTGCACCCCATTTTGAGCGATATTAGGGTGCGCGAAGCGTTAGTCGTCGGACTTGACCGCCGCGCTATGGTTGACACCATACTCGACAGACGGGGTCTCGTCGTTCATTCGCACCAAGTGCCTACCTCATGGGCCACCGGCGCTACAGGGCTTAACCTCTACGAGCACAGTGCCGTACGGGCCCGCCAGTTGCTTGAGGCCGCGGGGTGGCGCGTGCCGGCGGGCAGCCGTGACGGCGTACGCATGAAGGACGGTCAACGCCTGCGCATTCGCCTCATGACCAACTCCGGCAATGTCATCCGTGCCGATATCGCCGCCCTGGCAGAAAGCTACTGGAGGCGCATTGGCGTAGAGGTAGTCATCGAAATTATCGAGTGGTCGGTCATGCTAGACCGCTGGAGCCGTAGCGATTTTGACCTTACGCTTATCGGTTGGTCGCTCGGTCTTGACCCCGACCCCTTTACCATGTTTCATAGCTCGCAAGCTGCCCAAAATGCCGCCGGCGTTATCACGGGCTTTAACCGTGGGCAACTCCGCAATGCTGAGATCGACCGGCTTATCGAGGCTGGGCGAGCTACCATGGATGTCGCCGAACGTCGGCGTATCTATCAGCAGCTTGATGTGGTGCTAAATCGCGAACTGCCTTACTTGTGGATATTCCAGCGCACTCAGGTCACAGCCATCGCCAATCGCATTCAAGGTGTGCAATGGGGCTCCATAGGCACTTGGTTTAGCGAGGCTTGGTACGTCGGCAGGTAGTTCCTTTCGTTCTTCCTTCAGAGCCTCGCGCGGATATTACGCCGCGCGAGGCTTTTTCGTGCGCCGATAACGGACAGTATTTTTGCGATACGTTAAAAAAGATATAAATTGTAGCAGGATTCATAACAATACAAGTAGAATGAAGATGCTAGTAGTTTGACATTATTGCGATTCAGTTTTGGGGGTGGTAGGGGCGTTAACCACAAGCAAGTGACAGCCGTGTCGTTGCACAGAAAAAAACAAAGGAGTGAACTAATTTGGGCAAGAAGATTCTCTTTGGCGTACTGGCGGTAGCCATGCTGGCGACTTTGTTCGTAGGCATCACGCAAGTAGAGGCCAACCCGCGCATCAGTGTCGTTATTAACGGTGCACCACTCACCCTAGACGTGGCCCCTGTTATTCAAAACGGCCGCACCCTTGTTCCTATGCGCGCTATCTTTGAGGCGCTCGGCGCTCGCGTTAGCTGGGACGATGCCACAAGCACCGTCACCGCCTACCGCCGCGAAGAGGCCGTTGTACTGCAAATTGGCAATCGTACCGCATGGGTGAACGGCCCTGCCCGCACACTCGACGTGCCCCCGGTCATCGTTGGCGGCCGCACCATGGTGCCGCTCCGCTTTGTGGCCGAAGCCCTAGGCGCCGAAGTTGCTTGGCAAGATGCGCCACCCACAGTGACCGTGCGCTTTACCCCTTATGTTACCCCGGCCGTTGGTGGCACTCTTAGTCTCGGCTCCACCTCCGACCCAGTTATTCTTAACCCCATTCTCTCTACCGACACCGCTTCTGGTGATATTCATGGTCGCACTCACCTCGCCTTGGTGAGAGCCAATTTAGAAAATCTGCCCATGAACTCTATAGCCGACCGTTGGTCTTGGGACCAAGCCACTTTAACCTGGCGTTTCTGGCTCAACCCGAACGTTAAGTGGCATGATGGCACCCCCGTCACCTCGCGCGACGTTAAGTTCACCTTCGATAGCATTGCTCACGCCGACTACGACGGCCCGCGTCGTCCTTCGGTGCAACATATTCAAGAAATCGTCATCGTTAGCCCGACCATCGTCGACATNAAAATGCGCCAAGTGGACGCCAGCTTTATGTTTAACGCCGGCGTGCAAGGCTTAATCCCCCATCACATTCTCGGCAATGTCCCTGTGCGCGAAATGCGCGCCCATGCCTACAGCCGTAACCCCATCGGTAACGGCCCCTTCATGTTCACCAGATGGGTCTCCGGTCAGTTCGTAGAACTAACCCGTAACCCCAACTTTTTCCAAGGCGGCAACCGCCCTTACATCAATAGCATCGTTACTCGTATCTACCCAGATCTAAACGTTATGCAAGCCGCTTGGGAGAATGGCGATATCGATTGGTTCGGCGCCCTTCAGACCGACCACATCGACCGCATTCAACGTGAGCATGCCAGACGTGCCTGGTTCAGAGAAGTCCCCAACCACGGCTATGACTATATTTCCTTTAACCTCGAGAACCCCATCTTGGCCGACCGCAGAGTGCGTGAAGCCCTGGTGGTAGGACTTGACCGCAGAGCCATGGTCGATACCGTTCTCGACCGCCGCGGTGTAGTTATTCACGCTCACCAAGTTGTCACTTCATGGGCCACTGGCGCACCGGGCCTTAACCAGTACGAGCACAGCGCCGTGCGTGCCCGTCAGATGCTTGACGCNGCTGGCTGGCGCGTACCTGCCGGTAGCCGCGATGGCGTTCGCGTCAAAGACGGTCAACGTTTAAGCCTACGCATTATGACTAACGCCGGTAACGTCATCCGCGGCGACATCGTCGCCTTGGCTGAAAGTTACTGGAGACGCATTGGCGTCGAAGTCAGGCCTGAGATTATTGAGTGGTCTGTCATGCTCGACCGCTTTAGCCGCGTTGACTATGACCTGACTCTAATCGGCTGGTCTCTCGGCCTTGACCCCGATCCATTCTCCATGTTCCACTCCTCGCAAGCTGAGCGCAACGCCGCTGGCGTGGTGCCTGGCTTTAACCGCGGCCAGTTCCGCAATGCCGAGGCCGACAGGCTCATCGAAGCTGCCCGTGCCACCATGGACATCGCTGAGCGTCGCCGCCTCTACCAACAGCTCGATGTCATTCTTAATCGTGAGCTGCCCTACATCTGGGTCTTCCAGCGCACCNTTGTAACTGCGATTTCTAATCGTGTGCAGGGTGTACAATGGGCACCTACCGGTTCTCGCACCCTCGAGGCTTGGTTCATCNGNCCTTAANGTCTACGTAATCCTGTCGTGATTTTAGGGCAGGGCGCGAGCCCTGCCCTACTATCTGGTTATTACAGCAAGAAAGGATGTTGAAAATGGGGCGTTACATCTTCATGAGACTAGTGCAGTCATTGTTTCTCCTCGTCGGAGTTTCCATGCTGACGTTTGCCATCATTCAACTGGCCCCCGGCGGTTTCGCGCAAATGATGGGTGAAAGCCCTGATGCTACCGCTGAAGATACGGCTCGTCTTACCGAGTTGTGGGGTCTAGACCAGCCAGTTCATATTCAGTACCTGCGCTGGGCTGAGCAGATGGTGCAAGGAAACTTTGGCGATTCTCTGGCGCAAGGCCGACCGATTGCCGAGATGATAGGGGAGCGCTTACCGGCGACTATTTTCTTAAATATTATTGGTTTACTCCTTATCTATGTCATCGCCCTGCCTATCGGTATTTTCTCGGCTGTTAAGCAGTACTCCAAGTTTGACCATATCATGACTTTTGTCGCCTTCTTAGGTCAAGCGATGCCTGCCTTCTTCTTTGCGATGCTGCTCATCTACTATGTGGGGATGCAAGTAGAGTGGATTCCTCTGGCAGGTATGGCCACCATCGGCGTAGAGTGGGGCGAAGTCTCCTTTTTGACTTGGCTTGCCGACCGCTCTCGCTACCTGATTATGCCCCTCGTCGTTATCGTTTTTGGTGGCTTGGCCGGCTTGGTGCGTTTTATGCGCGCTAGCATGCTCGATGTTATTCACCAAGACTATGTGCGTACGGCTAGAGCCAAGGGGCTCTCCGAGCGCGTGGTCATCTTTAAGCACACAGTGCGCAATGCGCTTCTACCAATTGTTACCTCTCTTGGTTTTGCCTTCAGCGGTCTGTTAGGTGGTTCGGTAGTTATCGAGAGCATTTTTGCTTGGCCTGGCGTCGGACTATTGGCAATTCAAGCTATTTTTACCCGTGATTACCCGGTAATTATGGCTTTTAACCTTATCGGTTCTCTCATGCTCGTGTTGGGGATGTTGGTAGCTGACATCTTGTACGTGGTTGTCGATCCACGCATCAAATATTAAGGCAGGGTAGGTGATCAATATGGCTACCGCACAACCAAAAGTGCAAGGCGCTGTCTCGGGAATGAACCCCAAAGAGGAGACTTTCTGGGAACTGACCTGGTATCGTTTCCGTCGCCACAAGATGGCGATGGCGTCAATCGTAATTCTCGCCATTTTGTACCTAGTCGCCATTTTTGCTCCTTTTCTCGCTCCACATGACCCCATGGAAGTAGGCGTGGGCCCACGGTTTGCACCACCCTCTTGGGAGTTTCCTGCCGGCACGGACCGCCTAGGCCGCGATCTTTTTAGCCGCATAATCTGGGGAGGGCGCATTAGCCTTTCGGTCGGCTTTGTCGCCGCGGGGGTCTCCATGACCATAGGCACCATTGTTGGCGCCATTGCCGGATACTTCGGCGGGTGGGTAGACGAGATACTGATGCGCATCTGCGAAGTCATGATGGCTATCCCCACCTTCTTCTTGCTCCTCACCGTGGTTGCCGTTTTCGAAAGAAGCATGCTCAACATCATGCTGGTTATTGGTTTCACCACCTGGCCTAGTGCCGCACGTCTGGTGCGCGGGCAGTTTCTCTCGCTACGCGAGATGGATTATGTTGAGGCGGCGCGCTCCATTGGCGCTAAGAGCGGACGCATCGTTTCGCAGCACATCCTGCCTAATACCATGGCTCCCATCATCGTCTCGACAACCCTCCGCGTCGGTGGAGCAATTTTAACTGAATCAGGGCTGTCGTTCCTGGGTATCGGTGTGACCAACCCAGCTAGCTGGGGCACTCTCCTTGAGATAGGGCGCCACACCATGCAGTTCGCCATTTACATGGTGACCATACCGGGGACTTTGATCTTTATCACTGTACTGGCCTTCAACTATATAGGCGACGGTCTACGTGATGCTCTTGACCCGAAACTTAAATAGACTACTCTTTGGCTTTGTCTGGGTTGCTATGCTGGGCTGTTTCTTCTTGGCCCCCGCGGTAGTTCGCGCTGAGGTGCCGCCTTCGCGGTGGCCACGAGGCTGGTCACAACCTGTATCGACTGGTACCGCCACCTTCGTCTACCGGCATGAGACTGCCGTGGTGGGGCAGTACCACTTGTGGATGGCGAGTGTAAACACGAGAGGCCAAGCATCACAGATAGAGCTACAAGAAGTAGACCTTAGAAATGGCCAGCTCTTACGAAGAATATCCATTCCGCTTAATCATTTGCTCAAGGGCTTCGCTTTGGCGAGTACCGAAAGTGGCGTGTTGCTTACCTGGCTAGAACGAGACGAAGGCGTAAGGAGTACGCTCTTGGCGGCNTACATTGACNCCAACAGCACTGTCGCCGCACCTCGTCTCCTGTGGGAGTCAGCCGACCCTGCNGANAACCCGCAAGTGGCCATCGACGAAGAGGGGCTCGCGCATATCGTCTTTACCTCCGCCGCACTGGGGATGCACGCTGTGCAAATTCTCTCTGTTGATTTGACGGGGCCAAGAGAGCCACGGCTTTCGCGCGTTAGCTCCCCAGATTACCAAGCGCGACTACCGGTGCTCGCAGTGCGCGATGGCTACCTGCACCTAGCCTACTACCGACAGAGTCTTATCGGTGCCTGGGCACATTACCAAACACACGAGGCCGACACACATCGCCTCGTGGTGGAAGCAAGTCTCGGCATGGCCCCTACCAATTATCCTTACCGCATGGTCTTGTTAAGTGCCCCAGACTACAGAGTGCGTCTTGTATGGCAGCGCATGACGGGGACCTTGGGTAGGGTAAATGCTGGTGCCGCCGTCATGGGCACCCTCTTCAACGGTCTGTGGGAAGAGCCCCTTAGCCCAGTAGACCCTGCCTTCCGCGGGAGAATTGCCGCGGTTCGTGCCGTAGCGAATGAACAGGGCGAGATTCTCACTACTTGGCTGGCTGAAGCGGGCCGAACTTGGCAAGTGTACGCTGTGCGCCGCACTTTTGCCGGCGAGATTCTGCAACGTGGCTTCGCCACCATGGCACAGGGCAATGTGCTAGGCCCCGACCCACAGTGGGCAGGTGCGCTCGGCATTGTCTCGTACATGCTGCCACAGGGGGGAGGCCAGGGCGCCGTTTCATATGTGCACACCGCAGAAGACCACGGCGAGCCATGGTACTTTCGAGCGGGGCTTGACCCTCATAGTCCTCTGTCAGATGCCATCTTTAAGTATTTCACTCTGCTTATTGGAGCCATCGGGCTCGCCTTTATGGGGCTCGGAGCGCTCATGGTAAGCATTGCGGTTATCTCTGTGCTGGCGCGCTATGGCGTTTTCTCATCTAGTTCGTTCGGACAGCTGCTGCGCTTTTTACTGCAATTTCTTCTCCTCATGGGTCTGAAGCGACCTCACAGCCTGTTCTACTATGGGGCGCAGTTTCTACCTGGATGGGGCAGCATCTTGTCCTTCGCGCTGGCCGCAGCCGTAGCCCTAATCGTCATTTATCTCACCGATTTAGATGTAGAAGATTGGCCGGCCCTTGGTATCACGGGCATTGCCTTTATCGCTACCGATGCTTTTGTTACCCTCGGCGTGCTGGGGGTGGGTTTATGGTAAACTATGCGGCCTGGGGTCGGGCCATGCTGTGGTTGTTCGTTCGTTCTTACGAGCCCGGCCGTACTTGCTGTTTTAATTACCCTCTATATTCCCTTCCGGGAGAGAGAAGTCATGGACATCGACTTATGGGTAATCGTCTTCAGCATTATCACAATTCTTGCCGCATTAGTAGAAAGTCGTTGTCGAATACGTCGTGCACGACGAGAGGAGGCCAACAATGTCTAGTCCCATGCTTGAGATCAAAGATTTACGTACTGCCTTTCATATTCGTGAGGGCGTTGTCCCTGCGGTGGACGGGGTGTCACTCTACATTAACAAAGAAGAGACCCTCGCCGTAGTAGGAGAAAGTGGTTGCGGCAAGAGCGTTACAGCTTTGTCGGTAATGCGCTTGATTAAGACCCCCCCCGGGCGCATCGAACGTGGAGAAATCAACTTTGATGGTAAGAATTTGCTGAAGCTCAGCGAAAACGAAATGCGCCAGATTCGCGGCAACGATATCGGCATGATCTTCCAAGAGCCCATGACCAGTCTTAATCCTGTCTACACCATAGGTGATCAAATCTCCGAGGCCATCGTGTTGCACCAAAAGGTTTCTAAGACCGAAGCGCGTGCTAAGGGCATCGAAATGCTACGCAAAGTTGAAATTCCCGAAGCCGCGAAGCGCTTTGACGAGTATCCTCACCAACTCTCGGGCGGCATGAGGCAGAGGGTTATGATTGCCATGGCACTCTCCTGTAACCCTAAACTACTCATTGCCGATGAGCCCACTACCGCCCTCGATGTCACTATTCAGGCGCAAATTCTCGACCTGATGCGGGGCCTGCGCAACACCCTTGGCATGAGCATCATGCTCATCACCCACGACCTTGGCGTCGTGGCCAGCATGGCAGACCGCGTGGTCGTCATGTACGCGGGCAAAGTGGTAGAAGAGGCGAACGTAAAAACCTTGTTTAAGAGCCCCATGCATCCCTACACCCATGGTCTTTTAAACTCCATCCCTCATCTTGAGGCGGAATCAGAAACATTGCACGTCATCGCGGGTAGTGTCCCCAACATGCTGTACTTACCCGTGGGGTGTCGCTTTGAGGCGCGCTGTCCTTTCGCGCAAGAGAAGTGCCGTCAAGAGCAGCCCACCTTGACACAACTTGCACCAGGGCATAAGGCAAGCTGCTGGTATCCCATCATGACGGCAAGGGGGTAGACCAAGTGAACGAACTACAACAAAACATGGGTGAAGATGTTCTGCTCAAAGTCGACAATTTAGTAAAGTACTTTCCGCTAAATGCTGGCTTGTTAAAAAAGCCCACCAAGTTTGTCAAGGCGGTTGATGGCGTCAGTTTTTTCATCCGTCGTGGTGAGACCCTGGGCTTGGTAGGAGAAAGCGGCTGCGGCAAGACTACTACGGGCCGCACCATTTTGCGTTTGCATGAGCCCACGAAGGGCAGCATTCATTTCGATGGCATAGACTTGCGCAAGCTCAAAGCCGAGCAACTGCGTAAGCAACGCAAAGAGATGAGTATTATATTTCAAGATCCCTATTCTTCGCTCAACCCCCGTATGACCGTGGGCGAGATTGTCGGTGAACCCCTCTTGGTGCACGGCATGACCAACCTTACCGAGCGTGCCCAGAAGGTGCGAGCCATTTTTGAGGAAGTCGGCCTTGCGCAGTACCACTACCGTCGTTATCCCCATGAGTTTAGCGGTGGGCAAAGGCAGCGCATCGGCATCGCGCGCGCCATCATCTCTAACCCGAAGCTAATCGTCTGCGACGAGCCAGTTTCAGCCCTCGACGTTTCCATTCAGTCGCAGATTCTAAACCTCTTATCCGAAATACAGCAGCGGTATGGGCTAACTTATCTCTTTATCGCCCACAACCTGAGCGTAGTAAAGCATATCAGTGACCGCGTGGGCGTTATGTACCTCGGCAAAATGGTCGAGCTCACTGCCTCGAACGAGTTGTACAAGCATCCCCTACATCCTTACACCCAGGCGCTACTGTCCGCCATCCCGCATGCCAACCCAGATATCCAGATGGAACGAGTGCGCTTGACGGGTGACGTACCAAGCCCAATCAACCCGCCCTCAGGCTGCCGCTTCCATCCGCGTTGTCCCGTAGCGGTTGACCAGTGCAAAGTAGTGGACCCCGAGTGGCGTGAAGTCAGACCCGACCACTATGTGGCCTGTCACTTAGCAAATTAGTCAGCACTAAAGTCACTACAAAGCCGGTACCTGCCCCAGTA
>JGI24118J20152_100126_pt1 | contig 9069 bp, 7 predicted proteins | sample Subbioug_CSW11AC_FD_20152 | JGI IMG/M metagenome (IMG submission 20152)
TTTGCCGCTGCGCCCGAGCTGAAGCGGCAGCGCGGCCGGCGGCCACAGGCTGGCGCGGCTATGGGGTGTGTGCAAAGCGCGCGCGTGCAAACCAACTGCAAAACCGCCCGTTTCGGCGGCACAATCGGCTTGAGGAGACTAAAACCATGGCGCACACCCTGTTGCTCGTCGACGATGAGCCCAACATTCTGATTTCACTCGAATTTCTGATGAAACGCGAGGGCTACCAGGTGCTGCTGGCGCGCGACGGCGTCGAGGCGCTGGAGCTGTTGGCGCAGCATCGGCCCGACCTGATTTTGCTCGACGTGATGATGCCGCGCAAAAACGGCTTCGAAGTCTGCCAAGAGCTGCGCGCCAACGACGCCTACAAATCCATCCGCATCCTCATGCTCACCGCCAAGGGCCGCGACACCGACGTGGCCAAAGGGCTGGCGCTGGGGGCCGACGCCTACATGACCAAACCCTTTTCCACCCGCGAGCTGGTGGAAAAAGTGCGCTCCCTGCTGCCGGCGGCTTGACCATGGCCAGCCACAAACCGACCGACAAGCGCCTGTGGTGGCTGCTGGNCGTGGCNGCGGCCGTTTCGGTGCTCTGGCTGCTGTTTACGCTCTGGCTCATCGGCGCCAGCCTCGAGGCCGACGAGCGCGCCACGGTCTGGGCGCTGGTGGGCGAGCGCCTGCTGCTGGTCTGCCTGACTTGGGGCGCTGGCATGGGTGTGATCGCTTGGGGCCTCAAGCGCTGGTTCGAGCACTGGATCACGCCCTCGGTGCAGCTGGCCGAAGAAGCTCAGGTGCTGCTGCGCACCGACGTGGTGCGCGAGCTGCGCCCCAAGGGCAACACCGAGACCAAGGAGCTGGCCAAGCTGTTCAATCAACTGGTGGCGCAGCGCGAGGAGTTGCGCCACCAGATGCAGGCCAAGGTGCGCGCCGCCGCGCACGACATCGAACAGGAAAAATCGCGGCTGGCCGCGCTCATGTCCGAGCTCACCCAAAGCGTGGTGGTGTGCAACCTCGACGGCCGCATCCTGCTCTACAACCAGCGCGCCCGGATGCAGTTTCGCGCCCTCTCGCCCACACCGCAACTGGCCGGCGGTGCCGAGCTCATCGGCCTAGGGCGCTCGATCTACGCCGTGTTCGACCGCAAACTGGTGGCGCACGCGCTCGAGAGCGTGCAGCAGCGCCTGCAGCGCGGGGCCGCGCAGCCCACGGCGCAGTTCGTCACCAGCACCCGCGCCGGCCAGTTGCTGCGTGTGCAGATGACGCCGGTGCGCAGCGCCCCAGCCGATGATGCCGGGGCCGACGCCAGCGGCTTCTCGCCCAGCCAACTGGCGCAACCGCTGCGCTTGGCCGGNTTNGTGCTCATGCTCGACAACATCACGCGCGAGTTCGAGGCCGAGGCCGTGCGCGAGCGCCTGGTGCTGGGCCTGACCGAAGGCAGCCGCGCGGCGCTGGCCAATATGCGCGCGGCGGTGGAGATGCTCGACTACCCCGACCTCGAACCGGCGCTGCGCGAGCGCTTTCTGACCGTGGTGCGCGACGAGGTGCAAGCCTTAAGCGCGCGCGTGCAGCGCAGCAGCAGCGAGGCGGCCGCGGTCTTTCAGAGCCGCTGGCCGCTCGAAGACATGCTCGGCAGCGACTTGCTCAGCGCCGCCGGGCGGCGCATCGAAGAAACGCTGGGCATCGCGCTCAACCAGAGCGAGGCCGACCCGAACCTGTGGCTGCGCATCGAGAGCTTCTCGATCATGCAGGCGCTGCTGTTTTTGGCGGCGCGCCTGCGCGACGAATTCGCCATCCGCCACTTCAGCCTGCGCCTGCGCCCCTCGAGCCAAGGGGCCGACAAGGCCGAGCTGGACCTGATCTGGAGCGGCGCCACGCTGAGCACCGAGACCGTGATGAGCTGGGAGATCGACCCGATGCGCATCGGCGCCGAGGCCAGCGCGCTGTCGGTGCGCGAGGTGGTCGATCGCCATGGCGGCGCCTTCTGGCTGGAGCGCGACCGCGCCAGCAACCAAGCGTGGTTCAGGTTTTTGCTGCCCACCGCAGCGGCCCAAGAGCAGCTCGACGGCGCCAATTTCGTGCGCAGCGACAGCCGGCCCGAGTTCTACGATTTCGACCTCTTTCGCGTCAGCCCGCGCAGCCAAGCGCTCGACGACGTGCGGCTGGCCGATCTGTCGTTCACCGTGTTCGACACCGAAACCACCGGCCTCAACCCGGCCGAGGGCGACGAGATCATCCAGATCGGCGCGGTGCGCGTGCTCAACGGCAAGCTGCTCAGGCACGAATGCATAGACCAACTGGTGGACCCGCGGCGCGAGATACCACCGGCATCCATCCCCATCCACGGCATCAGCCCCGACATGGTGCTGGGCCAGCCCGACATTTTTGCCGTGCTGCCGGCCTTTCACGCCTTTGCCTACGACACCGTGCTGGTGGCGCACAACGCCGCCTTCGACATGCGCTTTTTGCAGCTCAAAGAGCAGCCTAGCGGGCTGGTGTTCGACCACCCGGTGCTCGATACGCTGCTGCTTTCGGCCGTGGTGCACCCGGGGCAAGACACGCACCGACTCGAGGCCATCGCCGAGCGCTTTGGCGTGACCGTGATCGGGCGCCACACCGCGCTGGGCGACGCCATCGTAACGGCCGAAATCTTTGTGCGCCTGCTCCCACTGCTGGCCGAAAAAGGCATTCACACCCTAGGCCAGGCGCGCGCGGCGGCGCAGCAAACCTTCTATGCGCGCATCAAGTACTGAAACGGTGGCGTCCGACACTTGGCCCCCAAGTTGGCAGACGGCCGATGCGCCTTGGCCGGCCGGCGTGCTGGCCGGCATCACCGAGCGCTCGGGCGGCGTGTCGGCCGCGCCGTGGGACCGCTTCAACCTAGGCGACCACGTGGGCGACGCGCCCGCGCACGTGCACGCCAACCGCCAGCGCCTGGCCGCTGCCATCGGCTTGCGCCCGGTGTTTATGCGCCAAGTGCACGGCAGCGCGGTGCTGCACCTGCAGCACGACACCCCAGATGGCCTCACGGCCGACGCCTGCTGGACCGAGCAGCCGGGCCTGGCCTGCACCGTGCTGGTGGCCGACTGCCTGCCGCTGCTGCTGGCCACGGCCGATGGCGCCAGCGTGGCGGCGGTGCATGCCGGCTGGCGCGGTTTGGCTGGTGGTGGGGCGGATGGGGCGCATGGGGCGCATGGGGCGCAAGGGCAGGGCGTGCTGGAGGCCCTGTGTGCAGCTTGGCCGGCGGCGCAGCACCCAGAGCAGCGCGCTCAGATCGTGGTCTGGCTGGGACCGTGCATCGGGCCGCAGCGCTTCGAGGTCGGGCCTGAGGTGCGGCAGGCTTTTGTGGCGCACGACCCGGCCGCCGCCGCCTGCTTTGCCCCCCTGCCGCAGACGCCCAAATACCTGGCCGACTTGCCCGCCTTGGCGCGCCAGCGCTTGGCCGCGCTGGGTTTTGAGCGCGTCGCTGGCAACGACGGCAGCGCCCCGTGGTGCACCGCCAGCCAGAGTTCACGGTTCTTTTCGCACCGGCGCGATGGGGCTGTGCTCGGCGCCAGTGGGCGCATGGCGGCCTGCATCGGCCTGCGGGCTTGAGTCTGGCTCAGGGCTTGGGTCTGTAGCGTCTTCAAGGCTTGGGTTAGGGCTGCTGGGCTCGGGCGGCGGGACTGCGCCAGGCTCAGTCTGGCGCGAGTCGGATGTGGATGTTGCAGAGGTTTCAGCCGCCGAGCGCGCTTTGCGCCGCAACTTGCCCGTCATCAGGTAAACCATGAGGGCCAATGGCAGCAAACCGTAAAAAAACAGCGTCATAATGGCTGCAAGCACAGAACCCGTGGGGCTCGTGGCCACCGAAGCCGCCATCAGCACCACCACATAGAGCCAGGCGATGACGATTACGTACAGAAACAACATGAAGATTCCGGAAGGGTTGGGGTTCGAGGCAGGCCTTGCAACGCCGACTGTAGCGCCAAGCGGCTTGGCACCTGCGCTCGCAGCCCAACGGATCGAATCCAGGAGCACCACATGAGCAACCCCCAAAACCCGTGGCTTCAAACCGCGCAGCAGTTGCAGCAGTCGGCACTGCAGTATTGGGGTCAGCTGCTGCAGGCCAGCCCGTCCGCCGCCACTCCGGTGCCTGGAGCGGCCCCGAATGCAACCCCCTTTGCAGCGCCTTTCGCCGCCCCCTTTGCCCCTGCGGGCGGGGTCGATCTGAGCGAAATGCTCGCCCAAGTGGCGGGGCACCCGGTGCAGATCGAACCCACACGGTTGCTGCAAATCCAGAGCGATTACCTCAAAGACCTGGCGCAACTCTGGAGCCAAGGCCTGCAGGTCAAACCGCCACAAGACAAACGCTTTGCCGCGCCCGCTTGGAGCAGCAACCCGCTGTCAGCCTACGCGGCCGCGGCCTACCAGCTCAACGCCCGCACCCTGATGGCGCTGGCCGATGCGGTGCAGGCCGACGCCAAAACGCGCGCGCGCATCCAGTTTGCGGTGTTGCAGTGGATCGAAGCCAGCGCTCCGAGCAACTTTCTGGCCTTCAACGCCGAGGCGCAGCAAAAAGCCCTCGAAACCCAAGGCGAGAGCCTGAGCAAGGGCATCCAGAACCTGCTGCACGACCTCGAGCAGGGCCACGTTTCGATGACCGACGAGAGCGCCTTNGANGTCGGCAAAAACGTCGCCACCACCGAGGGCCAGGTGGTGTTTGAAAACGAGCTGTTTCAGCTCATCCAGTACAAGCCCCTGACCGCCAAGGTACACCAGCGCCCGTTCTTGCTGGTGCCACCGTGCATCAACAAGTACTACATCCTCGATCTGCAACCCGGCAACTCGCTGGTGCGCTATGCCGTGGAGCAGGGCATGAGCACCTTTGTGGTGAGCTGGTGCAACCCCGACGCGGCGCTGGCCCACAAGACTTGGGACGACTACATCGAGGCCGCGATCATCAAGGCCATCGAAGTGGTGCGCGAGATCACGCGCGCCGAGCAGATTAACGCGCTCGGCTTTTGCGTCGGCGGCACCATGCTGGGCACGGCGCTGGCGGTGCTGGCGGCGCGCGGCGAAAAGCCGGTGGCCAGCGCCACCTTCCTCACCGCCTTCCTCGACTTCTCCGACACCGGCGTGCTCGATGTGTTCATCGACGAAAACTTCGTGCGCCTGCGCGAACAGCAGTTTGCCAAGGCGGCCTGCTGCCGGGGCGCGATCTGGCCACCACCTTCAGCTTTTTGCGCCCAACCGATCTGGTCTGGAACTACGTCGTGGGCAACTACCTCAAGGGCGAAACGCCGCCGCCCTTTGATCTGCTGTACTGGAACAGCGACAGCACCAACCTGCCCGGCCCCTATTACGCTTGGTACCTGCGCCACACCTACCTGCAAAACGAGCTTTGCAAGCCCAACGCACTCACCGTCTGCGGCCAGCCCGTCGATCTGGGGCGCATCGACATCCCGGTCTATATCTACGGCTCGCGCGAAGACCACATCGTGCCCATCGGCGGCGCCTACGCCAGCACCCAGCACCTGCCTGGCCCCAAGCGCTTCGTGATGGGGGCCTCGGGCCATATCGCCGGCGTCATCAACCCGGCCAGCAAGGGCAAGCGCAGCCACTGGGTGGGATCCACCGAGCACTTTCCGCCCCGGCTCGATGACTGGCTGGCCAGCGCCACCGAGCGCCCCGGCAGCTGGTGGACGGACTGGGCTGAGTGGCTCAAGGGCCACGCCGGTGAGCTGGTGGCCGCGCCCAAGGGCTACGGCAGCCGCAAATACAAAGCCATCGAGCCGGCTCCGGGCCGCTACGTCAAGGTCAAGGCCTGAGGCCCAAAATTTTTCACTTCAACTGCAACAGGAGAGCAAAAATGCAAGACATCGTCATCGTCGCCGCCGCCCGCACCGCCGTCGGCAAGTTTGGCGGCAGCTTGGCCAAAGTGAGTGCGCCCGAACTCGGCGCCGCCGTGATCAAGGGGCTGTTGCAGCGCACCGGCTTGGCCCCCGAGCAGGTCGGGGAAGTGATTTTGGGCCAGGTGCTGGCAGCGGGCGCGGGCCAAAATCCAGCGCGCCAAGCCATGATCAAAGCCGGTCTGGCCAAAGAAACCCCGGCCATGACCATCAACGCCGTCTGTGGCTCGGGCCTGAAGGCGGTGATGCTGGCGGCGCAAGCCATCGCCACCGGCGACAGCGAGATCGTGATCGCCGGCGGCCAAGAAAACATGAGCGCCAGCCCGCATCTGCTGCCCGCCAGCCGCGACGGCCAGCGCATGGGCGACTGGAAGCTGGTCGATTCGATGATCGTCGATGGCCTGTGGGACGTGTACAACCAGTACCACATGGGCATCACGGCCGAAAACGTGGCCAAGGCGCACGGCATCACGCGTGAGATGCAAGACGCGCTGGCCTTTGGCAGCCAGCAAAAAGCCGCTGCCGCCCAAGACGCCGGCAAGTTCAAGGACGAGATCGTGCCGGTGCTGATCCCGCAGAAAAAAGGCGATGCGCTGGTCTTTGACAGCGATGAATACCTGAATCGCAAGAGCAACCAAGAGGCGCTGGCCGGCCTGCGCCCGGCTTTCGACAAAGCGGGCACCGTCACCGCAGGCAACGCCTCGGGCATCAACGACGGCGCCGCCGCGGTGCTGGTGATGTCGGCGGCCAAGGCGGCGGCGCTGGGCCTGACGCCACTGGCCACCATCCGCAGCTACGCCACCACCGGGCTGGACCCGAGCGTGATGGGCATGGGGCCGGTGTCGGCTTCGCAAAAAGCGCTGGCNCGCGCCGGCTGGGGCGTGGGCGACGTCGATCTGTTCGAGCTCAACGAGGCCTTTGCGGCGCAGGCCTGCGCGGTCAACCTCGGGCTTGGGGTCGATGCGGCCAAGGTCAACGTCAATGGCGGCGCCATCGCCATCGGGCACCCGATCGGGGCCTCGGGCTGCCGCGTGCTGGTCACGCTGCTGCACGAAATGCAGCGCCGCGGCGCCAAAAAAGGCCTGGCCGCGCTGTGCATCGGCGGCGGCATGGGCGTGGCGCTCACCGTCGAGCGCTGAAACGCAATTTTTTTCCACCCAAACAGAGGGACAACACATGAATCAAAAAATCGCATACGTCACTGGCGGCATGGGCGGCATCGGCACCGCGATCTGCCAGCGCTTGGCCAAGGCGGGCTTCAAGGTCATCGCCGGCTGCGGCCCCACGCGCGACCACCAAAAGTGGATCGACGAGCAGGCCGCGCTGGGCTACACCTTCTACGCCAGCGTGGGCAACGTGGGCGAGTGGGACTCCACCGTCGAGGCCTTCACCAAGGCCAAGGCCGAGCACGGCCCGATCGATGTGCTGGTCAACAACGCCGGCATCACGCGCGACCGCATGTTCCTGAANATGANCAAAGAAGACTGGGACGCGGTGATCACCACCAACCTCACCTCCATGTTCAACGTCACCAAGCAGGTGGTGCCGGATATGGTCGAGCGCGGCTGGGGCCGCATCATCCAGATTTCGTCGGTCAACGGCGAGAAGGGCCAAGCCGGGCAGACCAACTACTCGGCCGCCAAGGCCGGGATGCACGGCTTCACCATGGCGCTGGCGCAAGAAGTGGCGGCCAAGGGCGTGACGGTNAANACCGTGAGCCCGGGCTACATCGGCACCGACATGGTGCGCGCCATCCGCCCCGACGTGCTGGAAAAGATCGTGGCCACGATTCCGGTCAAGCGCTTGGGCACGCCCGACGAAATCGGCTCCATCGTCACCTGGCTGGCGGGCGAAGACTCGGGCTTCACCACCGGCGCCGACTTCAGCTGCAACGGCGGCTTGCACATGGGTTGAGGTGGGGGCTGAGGCGCAGGCCGATTTCAGGCCGTGGTCGTACAGTGCTCGGCGGCTTCCAAGCCGCTGCGCACCGCGCCTTCCAGCGTAGCCGGGTAGGGGCCGTCGATGTAGTCGCCCGCTGCCCACAAGCCCGGTGCAATCGCTGCCGCTGGGCGCTGCAGGGCCGGCGTGCAGGCAAAGGTGGCGCGCTTTTCGATCACCGTCTGCCGCACCTGCTCCCCGTGCAACCCCAGCGCTGCGCGAGCTTGGGCCAGCACGGCGGCTTGCAGCGCGGCTTTGTCGGTGGTGCAGGCGCTGGCCACCAGGGCCAGTTCAGCCCACTCCGATTGTTCGCTGACGCGGGGTGCGCGCCCGGCTTGGGTTTGGTGCGCTTGGTCGCCGTGGGCGGGGTGCCTGCTGCCGCTGGTTTGGGCAGTCGCAACCGCTGCCGCCGGCGGCGTTTGCAGCCAATCGCGCCTAAACGCAAACTGCGCTGGGCTGTCGGGCCCGCTGCTGCGCAGCGCCAGCATCGGGTGTGAGCTCGGCCACGGTGTGCGCAGCCAGCCCGCCACATACACGGTGCCGATGGCGGTGTGAGCCAGCGCTGCTGCGGGTTCGATCCAATCCGCAGGGGCCTCTGGCAGACCGCGCAGCAAGCGCGCGGCTGCGGCTGCGGGGCAAGCCAGAATCAGGTTTTCGGCTTCGTACACGGCTCTGGCGCTGTGCACGCGCCAGCGGCCATCTGTGCTGCGTTCTAGGCCGGTGGCGCGCTGCCCTAGGTGCAGTTGCGCGCCGCGCTGCTTGAGCCAGCGCACGGCAGGCAGGGGCAGCAAATCGCCCAAGCAGGTGCGCGGCAACAGCAGCTGCGAAGCGCGCCAAGGCGCATGGCCGGCCCCGAGCAAGGCATCGCGCAGCACCGTCAAAAACACCTGGCCGCTGGCCTGCTGCGCCGGGGTGTTGAGCGCGGCCACACACAGCGGCTCGATCAGGTCGTGCCAGACCCGCGGCGGCAGGCTGGCGCACAGGCCGGCCACGCTCGCGCTCGGGGCGCAGGCAAAGCCGCGCCGGCGCCAGCCCGCCGCCGCTGCCAGCAGCGCCGCCCGGTCGCGCCAGCTCCAACCGCGCGCGCCGGCCATCGCCGCCAGGGTGTCGAGCGGGGCCGGCCAGCGCAGCGCCCAAGACGGTGTAGCCAGCCCGCTGCCGTCGGCAAAGCGCAGATCGAGCGGCATGGCGTGCAGATGCGTGCTCAAATCCACGCCCAAGCGCTGCATCAGGCCCAAGGTCTGGGT